>ERZ807291.1510-NODE-1510-length-37605-cov-7.551877_pt1 | contig 37605 bp, 35 predicted proteins | sample MGYA00521257_ERZ807291 | MGnify/ENA primary metagenome ERZ807291 (study PRJEB31413, sample SAMN03169783) | marine metagenome | biome: Marine; feature: Water; material: Subsurface seawater | place: North Sea | collected 2011-04-28 | depth 1 m m ...
ACCTGCAACTGAAATTGATGGTAAAGCATATTTATTTTATGAAGGTGTTATTAATAGAAAAATATCCATGAAATTTGAAGGTGGCGTTTTTGATAAAATAGGTGCTGGATTATTTTTGAAAGAAAATTAGATTGTAAGTACTTAAACAAAGTATGTTTTATTTTAAACCGTTGATTTTTATGGATAAATTATATACTTTAATATATCCAAAACGTGTACAAATTTAAGAGTGCGCCTGTAACTTATTGATTCTAAATAGAAATCAGATAGGCTATTGTTCTCCTAAAGGGCAAGTTGGTGGCTTGAGTTTATCCAGGGTCACAAAATAAACTATAGTAAAGCTATTTTTATTAGGGTAATGAGATTTTTATATTATAATGAGATAAGTTGAGATTATGAAATTACTTGCTTTACTGTTTGTTTTTATTACGTTCAGTCTTAATCCTATTTTTGCTCAGAAGCAAACATTACGTATAAGTACTTTTTTAGCATATCACTCTGAGCGTTCTTTAGACATAAAAAAAAGCCTGCAACCATCAGATAAAATTACATCAAAATTTAATATAAAATACAATACAGTAAACGCAACATCACAACTAGCCTTAAATTATGATGGAAATAATAATTTCAATCTTGATGGGTCATATTTTCAATATACCAAAGGAATTGCAACCTACGGCTTAGGTGCAGTTGGGCGTAACTGGTCTTTTTCAAACAATACATCTCTAATCTTATCAAATAACGCCCGCCCTCCTGAAACTATTTACCTAAAATTAGAAAATAATTTTGGATATGATTGGTTGCCTTCAAAAGCTAAATGGTCTCTTGAAGTCTTCAATGGATTTACCGATGGCTCTTTAAATAAAAGTAAATCCATGTTACTTGGCATCCGAACTGTATTATCTCCAGTTGAAGGGTTAGAGTTTGAATTAGTCCAAACTAGTCAATGGGGTGGCAAAGGCCACAGTACAGGAATATCCGCTTTTGGAGCCGCATTGGCTTTTGATACAAATACTAATTCAAACTCCAATATTAACAAAATGGCAGGTTTTGGTATTTCATACAAATTGCCTACAATAATACCATTTAGGATTTATGGCCAAGCAATTGGTGAAGATGAAGCTGGAAGTTTACCATCATGCTATGCTTATTTGGCAGGTTTTGAATGGGCAAATACAAAAATTAAATACCCAACAATCGTAGGTATTGAAGCTATAGATACCCGCATAGATATGACAAAACATAAAAACTGTGGCCCAAATACAATGTATAATAATAACACTTATAGCTACACAAATTATGGGAAAACAATGGGAGCAACTATAGATACTGAGGGAACTTCTCTAGCGCTTTATGTAGGTTCTCAAATATCTGAAAAACTAAATATTAAATTCACAACAAAATCAGTGGCTATCAATGATCATAATTGGTCAGGGCATCGCCTTTCATCAAATCGCCAGTCGGGTTTTATAAATACTCTTAACGTTTCTTGGGTTGAAAATAATATTAGCTTTAATGGAAATATTTACAATCAAAGTTTTAATTTAGATAAAATAAAAATAAAAAGTGGTTATGGAGTCAGTTTTTCTTCATCAATATTATTTTAAATATAATAATATCTTTGTAGACTTTAACATAGATGTTGTTTGTGGTCTTAAACAAATTATAAGTTAGCTACTGTAGTATATTAAATATATTTTCAAATTTTATTTACTAATCAATTTCAAATATGTTACCTATGGCTTTAATTTACCGGAATATAGAATGCAAGATTTAATAAATCCAGAATTTAACGACGAAATTAATCTGCGCGAGTTATTTATAACCCTCTGGGCCTATAAATTAATCATTGCCGGTACCTGTGCCTTGTCTATAGCGCTTGGTGGCTATTATACTCTTAATGCTGATAAGGAATTTACTTCTGCAGCCATATTTAGATTGGACAAAGGAAAGTCTGATAGCATTCCAATAAGTTCTCAATTAGGTTCACTTGCTAGCTTGGCTGGAATTGGAGTTGGTCTTAGTGGTCCAACTTTGCCAAAAGATCAAGCAACTGGCCGAATATTTATAGAAAAACTTGATGCTAAATTGAATTTTCAGGCGGATTCATTTTTCAATACATACGATCCCAACTTGGTCGATCCAATTTGGAAGTCTTACATAAAACGTGCCATCGGTTGGCAATCATCGCCTGATATTCAAGAAACCATTTGGCAAGGTATCGTAAAAGAATATACTAAAAATGTTGAGCTGGATGAAACACCAGATGGCTCTGTTAAAATTATCGTCACACATATAAACCGGCAGCGTGCAGCTGACATTGCGAATGAAATAATGAATGAAATAATCTTCAGCGCAAAAAGTAAGAAAGTCACTGAGCAGGATCAACAGTTGTCCTACCTGTCTAATTCATTAGCCAAAGCCCTTAGTGAACTAGAAATAACACAGTCTAATCTCAAGAAATTTGCTCTAGAGAATAGTGCATTACCCTTAGAAAGTTTTGCTGCAGGTTCAATGCAACTTAATGCTTTACGCGAACAATTGAGCCGAACCTCCAATTTGCGTGAGGCGGTTAGCGCACTTTCACTTATGCTCAAAAATAAGACAACAGATCAGAAAAATTACCTTACACTTCGTCAAAAATTCCCAATAATTGATCAAGTAGAGTTCCGTCGGGTCTTGGGTCAAAATGAAATTATCAGTTCTTGGAGTTGGCCTAAAATTAGCTCTGTGAAAGCAGTTTTTGATACATTATCAGAACGCAAAAGCAGACTACAGTCTCAAATAAATGCCGCACAAATAGAAGCAGAGCGTTCAGGTTTGGCTTTAGAGACTTACGCCAAACTTGAACGTGAAGCTAAAATTGCCGAGGCGACATACACTGTATTGATAGAGCAAGTTAAAGCTCAGAGTATGGTAGCTGGCTTCCAACCAGATAAGACTGAAGTTTATGAATATGCCTCAGCCTCAATTAACCCATCTGCACCAAAGAGTATTCTGATTTTAGCCCTAGGAGCCATTTTTGGATTATTTGCAGGAGCCGCCCTCTCCTTAGGATTAGCGTTTCGCCGCGGTGTTTATTATTCAAGAAACTCCCTCAAAACTAGCGTCCGACCTCGACTGGCGAGTAAGTATAAAGCCCTGATGTCTTTGCGCAATAAAAGTCTGACCGACATAAATACAATGCTTTTAAAAAAGCCGAGCTCCATTCTCCGAGACATGGCAGTGGAAATTCACAAGAATGGTGCATCTCACATCGTAGTGACATCTTCACGCTCAAAACTGAAAGCCAATGATATGGCACGTACCCTTGCGAGCTATATGCAGTCTAACACTATGAAGATTGCCATTATTGATTTTTCGTCAGCTGCAAAAAAATTAGATGCTAATAATGAGGAGCTTTCTGTTGGATCGTTTATTGTTTCCGATCGTGCGAGTGATATATCAATTTTGAAGCCAGAAAATAATTTAGCGGCTATGGAGATGTTAAGTGGAAAACATTTTTTGACAAATATTCAGTCGCTTAACTCAACATTTGATCTGGTGTTTTTATGCGCAGATGATGACGATGTGATTAGCCTTTTAGGTGCTCTGGAGAGACAAAAAATGTTCCACATCATGCTTGCAAGGACCAAACACACCAAGTTAACTACACTTTCACATATGCACTCACTTCTTCCTATACAAGGACTGCTACATGACTAGGTTCAAAATCATAATATTTTGCATCACTTCAGCCTTAATCTTAAATGGTTGCAGCGAAATTCTAGAACCAGTTTCTCTTTTTGGAGGCAAGCAGGAAGCTTTACCGATCACGGAACAGGAAGAGTTTGAAATAAACATTAAAAACTTAACATTCAGCACACTAGAAGAAGCTAATAAAGCACCATATTCACGTCGCATGGTATTAACTGGGACTGGCTCTAAAGCAAACGTATTAGACGAAGCTAATTTTTTAAATTCAAAGTTTCCAAAGCCATCAGACCGTCCCCATTATTATCTAGGTATTGGGGATCAGATATCCTTTACACAACTTAATGAGTTTATCACTGAAGCTCCACAATGGCCAAGTATTTCTAAAGGATCTGAATATATTCTTGGTATTGGAGATGAGCTCACCTTCACGCAATCAAATGACAGCAGTCAGGATATTTCTATTGGCATCAGTGACAACGGAGAATTTGTTCCCACAAAGGATAGCAATACATTAATTTTAACTCAGGGAATTATTGGCAGTAATGGAAATATCCTACTGTTTGGCTTGGGAAACATTTTAGCCGCAAATCGAACACTTGAAAATGTTCGAACTGAAGTTCGAAATATTTTAATAAGAAACGGATTAGCCCCCAATTTCCAACTTGAGATTAGTAATTTTCAAAGCAAAAAGGCTTTTGTCACCATTAGTGATAGCGAAAGCCAAATACATAACGAAAGTCAAACGTTAACTTTAAATAATTTACCTATTACCCTAAAGGAAGTAGCATTGGGAGCCAATTTATCAGAATCTAATGGAAATTTTGCCTTAATAAAATTAACGCGCAACGAGCAAGAGTTTCGCTTCACTGCAGGTCAATTGTTTGATTTTACGGCACAAGAAATAATTATCCAAAACAATGATCAAATTGAAATTCGGATTGTTCCCAGTAAAGCAACAGTTATTCAATCTACTGTAGGCTCAAAAGGAAATATACTACTAGCGGATGTGGGGAATATTTCCGCAGTAAATCGAACTCTAGATGATATACATGAAGAAATTAGTAATATATTAATTGTAAAGGGCATTAAGCCAATCTTTCAGTTAGAACTAACAAAATTTACCAGTAAAAAAGCATATTTAATTATAAAGAATGCAGGGAGTATAACTGTACCTTTAACTAGCTCTGCAATTACTTTGCGGGAGTTAATTCTTAAAAATAAAAGCGCTATACCTTCAAACGTTGGTTTATCAATAATTTTGCTGAAAAGAAATGGGCAAGTTTTTAGCATGACTGAGAATGAGATATTAGATCCAGAAACACAGGATATATGGATTGTCGATGGGGACCAAATTGAAGTAGAAAGTTTAAATTATAAACTAGGTCAAGTCTTTGCACTAAGTGGCGCTGGTAGCGCTCAAATAGTGTCCATTAATCCATCAAAAAGAGAAACTCTGGCTGATATCCTATTTACGGAAAATGGTGCGTTCAATAATCTTCTAGCAAAACGTTCAGAAGTCTATCTCCTTCGAGGTAACAATCCATCAGTTGCGTATCACCTTGATGCTCAGAACGTTTCAAGAATTTTAGTTGCAGCTAAGACAGAACTTCGACCAAATGACATTGTGTACGTAGCTGACCGCCCAATCATCTCGTTCTCAAGAACATTAGCTGAAATTTTTCCACTTCGAATTCTATATCGCGATATTCAGAGTGGTAACATACCATAATTTAAATTAACTTTTAATTTTACTTTCCCTTACCTAGTAAAATAATTAATATCGTATTAAATATAATTTTAAATTCAATAATATAACTTGGATTTTGTATATAATAATTATCAATGAATACTTTTTTTTGAATTGCCTCTAAATCATCTACATACCCTAATCTAACTTGTGATAGCCCTGTGATACCAGGCCGAATTGTGTGTCTGTTATAATATCCTTGAACACTATTTAAGTATTCTAATGCATGGACATAGTAGTCAGGTCTTGGTCCAATTAAACTCATATCACCTTTTATAACATTCAAAATCTGCGGTAATTCATCAATTCGAGTTTTTCGCAATATTCTACCTAAAGGTGTAATTCTATCTATTTCAATTGGATCATCATATTTTCTAGTGATTTCACTAACAGACGACATAGTACGGAATTTAATTGCCAAAAAAGTTTTACAATCTTTACCCATACGTTCTTGAATGAAAAGCAATCTACCTTTATTATAAAACCCATTAAAAACTATTAAAAAAATTACAACTATTAAAAGACAAGGAAGTAGCAATAGGCTCATGACAATGTCAAATATACGTTTGTTTAGCCAAAATAACTTATTTCCATATAAATGATGAGATTTTTTCATGTTTATTTCTATACTTTAAAATAAATATATATCAAACTGACATTTTCTAATTATTTTTCATCTTTAACTATTTAGGAAAATCTCACAATAGTAAACCATAATTTGAGGGTGCAACTAAAGCTATCGAAAAAAACGCCCCTAACTAACCAAGCAGAGATTATATTAGTCATATTAAGTTTACAGAAAAGTGGTCATCCAAGTATAATTCTCAAAATTGGTTTAATTTTGAGATCGACCAAACTATCATATCTACAAATTAGAGTAAGGTGATACAGAATAATCAGTCAATATAATTAAGTACTTGTTTTAATTCAGTTGATGGCTCAGGCAAGTTTTTAAAAGCCCTCCAGGCTATTTTTGTGTTTGGAATAAGAACTGACCAAACAGTTACAATAATAGCTACAAAATAAATATATAGACTTTTATTCGAAACAAACCACTCCTCTAGCGCACCCTTATATGGAGCTATAATATTTTCATAGAAGCCAAGAGAAGCGGCTACGCCGTGCATAATCTCTTCCTCATCCCGAAATATAATAGATCCTACACCTGATAATCCTGGTCGGACTTGCACTATAATACGCTGAGTGCTAGTGGCATAAGCCTCAAATGTTTGGGAAGTAAGCGGTCTTGGTCCAATAATACTCATATCACCAAATAAAATATTTAATAACTGAGGTAACTCATTAATCTTAGTTTTCCGTAAAAACTTCCCAACTGGCAAAACACGCGGGTCACCTTTCATTGTTACAGTTTTAGTACCGATTTTAGGGCTATCTTTAAGCATCGTTGCAAATTTAAATAGCTTAAATATTTCACCATTTCTACCAATACGCTCTTGCAGAAAGAAGACTTCTCCCTCACCTGAAAACTTTAAAATTAGAACAATTGGAACCAACAAAGGGGAAAACACCAATAATGCTAAACCAGAAAAAAAAATATCAAAAAAACGCTCCATTTTTACATTCTTTGATCTAGGTATTTGCCGGTTTCTTTGTGAGCAAATTCAGGTAAAAGGCTGTAATATAATTTAACAATGTCTTTTTTGTTCCAAGTACCTTTTTCTCTAAGCGCTTCTATTCCATTAATAAACTCATCAAGCTTAGCTTCATCAAACTTAGGCTGATTACGAATAACTCCAACTGTTTCAAAACGATCTATATCTAAGTCTTCCGCCTCGGTGAAAAATTCTTCAAAATCTTTCTCACCTGTTGTATCACTCTTAAAGAAATAACATGGCCACTGTTTGTTGGCAATCAGCTTTTCAGCCTTATCACGAGCTTCATTCTCAGTTTCACATTCATAAGGTTCGTAACCACGTTCTCTCAAATATCGAATGGCAATCTCAGAAAATGTAATCAAATTTAATTTTTCACTTAGTTTTGGGAAGAAAATATCACGGTTATCTCCAAGCAGTCCAGACAGTAAACAAAGTTCACCTGACTCTTGTGGTGTTACAAAATAGCGTCGCACATCATTTGGCGCTGATAATGGTTGTTTTTTAATAAATCTTTGATCGAAACCATGAAGAAGAGAGCCATCAGAGAAAGCAACGTTTGCAAAACGTGCCATTGATATCTCTTGAGTCAAACTTTCACGCATCAAAAACATTTCCATTATTCGCTTACTAGCACCCATCATATTTACTGGATTTGCAGCTTTATCCGTTGAAACACAAAAGTATTTCTTAGCGCCCATTTCTTTAGCTAATTGCAAAGTCTTAATTGTATTAAAGACATTCACCATTATCATGCGCATTAATGTATAGGGATCCTTCTCACTTCTAACATGCTTTAAGGCTGACAAATTAAACACATAATCATAAGGGCCCTCGTTCTTCACAAGAGCCTCAAACTCCATTGATCCACAATCAAGAGCAAATGTTTTAAATTCACCAGATCCATAACCGACAGTACTTCGAAGATCACGAACAAGTTCAACCATATTGTTTTCAGAAATATCTACAACATGTAGTGCCTTTGGATCACGCTTAAAAATTTCTTTGGACACTGCCTGCCCAATTGTACCCGCTGCACCAATTACCAAAATCCGAGATTCATGTACACGGTTCTTCAAAGAGTTTTCTTGAGTGGCAATATCTGAATAGAAAAGTGCTGAATCACGGCCAATCATTGATAATAGTTTCATATATCTCCTAGTATCATTTATTACTGAGTGAACTTGCCACACATATTTTTACACCGTCGACTAACGAGACCACTGGAGTCCAATCAAGAGTATTTTTAGTATGTCTAATATCTACCCTTAAATCTCCACATAAGCGATCGATCATTTCTTCTTTGCCAATAAACTTAAAAATTAGTCGTAAAAAAGGAGGGCTAACATTGATTAACCGTGCATTTTTGCCAAAAGCTTCTACCATTATGGAGAAAAGTTTAGATGTAGAAACATCATTATCGTCACTAACAAGGAAAATTTGGTTAGCAGCTTTTGGATGATCGATACAAGTAACAATTAAATTTACTAAGTTATCCAGCGCAACAAAACTCCTCTTATTATTTATAGATCCCAATGGTAAAGGAACATTTTTTGATGCCAATTTAAGCATAATTGCAAAATTAGCTTTGACTTTGGGACCATATACCAAGGGGGGCCTAATAATAGTGACTTCAAGATTTGTCTCAGCTGCAATTCTCAAAAGTCCCTCCTCTGCTTTAGCCTTAGATATCCCGTAGAAGTCTTCAGGCATTCTAGGATCATCAAAACTAAATGGTTTGCCTGAATGAGATACTTCACCATTAACTTTTATCGAGCTTATGAATATGAAACGTTTGACCCCAGCTTGAACAGCCTGTCTGGCTAAATTAATTGTGCCAAAACAATTTGCCTCCATAAATTCTCTCTGTGGATCTTCAGCTAGATCATTTATTTGATGAACTCTAGCCGCTGTATGAATAACAACATCAACATTTCTCAGACAATCTGAAAAATCCTCTGTACTTGAGATATTTTTTCTAAAAGTTCGAGATGAATTTTCCATTTCATAGCTTCGCGATGTCAGTATTACAAGATGATCATCCAGTTTTTTTTGAAGAGCACTTGCTAAAAATCCAGTTGAACCTGTTAAAAGTAATTTCAAGTTATTAGCACCGTTTGATTGAATTTATAACATTTATAATAACAGACTCTACAAAGTATTATCACAAAAGCAAGGCTCAGAAACTTTCACTAATCTCTTTATTAAACTTATGATCACTTTCAAATTAGGCAGTAGGACAAACTTTTTTTGAATTTTTGATATAATGATTAATAAATATCGATTACCCATACAACATAAAATCTTTTATTTGATATCTCCCGTCCAGCTCTACATATCCACACTATTAAATTAAATTCTCGATAAGTGCAGTATGGCCATGATCATCATAGATATGAATATACTCTCAAAGTTGCCTGTATAACCAAACTTAAAGCGTATCCCCAGTTAACCTGTTAAGTAGACCACCAGCAAGGTGCAAAGCAGTCAAAAAAATGGCAAATACACCAAAAGGTGTTTTTGGGACACCTTTCGAATTCGTATAACAATAATATGTCCTGCTAATCATTTGGATTTTATTTCCAGATATTTGTCCATCAATAACTCGATAACCAACTAATGGGAAGTCTAATTTAATTGAATGGCCAATAGCTCTGTGAATTCTTAGCCAGCAATCTAAGTCTTCTCTAGCACGCCACGCAATACCTTCCTCAAATGGAAAGGAGGTTATGATGCTCTTTTTTACTAACACGCTCGATGTAGGAGTGCTGTATCGTAACAACTGCTTTAAGAATGATATTTTTTTACTTAGAGGTTTCTTAATAAGCTGTTTTTCTGCTTCAAAATCCTTTGTGTCCTTAAAGCGGATGATTTGGGTTGAGATAAATTCAATCTCGTTTTCAGATATTGCAATAACCTGTTGTTTTAATTTTTCTCTGTGCCATAAGTCATCGGAATCAATGAATGCAATCCAATCAAAGTTAGAGTTTGCTACACCTTTATTGCGAGGACCAGCGGGTGCTCCAAAATTTTTCTCTAAAGTAATTAATCTAATTCTTGAGTCAAGTACCGTATAGCGACTTATAACGTCCACTGTATTATCGGTTGAAGCGTCATCGACTATTATAAGTTCCCAATTCTGATATGTTTGAGCAATAACTGACTCGATTGTATCTTCAATAGTTTGAGATGTATTAAAGGCTGGCATAATAATGGAAATTGATACATTAGATTTCATATTTTTTGGTCCACTCTTCAATTCACGTTCAGTAATAATTGCTCATTATGCAAAATTAGAAGATTGTGCAAAACAAGATTATCAACGATGGAATACAAATCCCACACCGGCAGACCGCAAATATCAGCTATTTCAATCAACGATTTTGTGCCATCAGACCACGTTAAAATATCCATCATTACCCTTACTTCAGCTTTAGTATTTTTGTCACTAAGGGTTGGATATAAGCCCCTTTTACCTAACTGGGGTTCGCATAATGTTGTAACAACCGGATAACAATGCCTTTCTATTGTTTCAAGCGCCTTCTTTAATGCTCCATAACCACCCTCTAGCCCATCAGGAGTGACTACTGTTTCAAGATCATCCAAAGAAGTATGATATTCTTCATAGGCCAACCATTTTGAGCGTAATATTCCAGCAATTGGCAAATCAACCAATGGAGCGCAATATTGTCGCTCGTCACTTCCTCTATCTTTCCACTCATAACTAATGAAATTGACATCAGTATGGGTTAAAACATGTATTGCAGCTTTATCACTGAGAGTATTACCATTTCGTGATGGCATATATGAGTAAGCGCGTTCATCTCCAATACAACTTACGTTAAAACCTGCAGTAACATTATTTTTTAGCACGTGTAAGTTCATACTTATATAGGCAATTGAACCAATTGTCTCAGGTATAAAGACAATACGATACGTATATTTCCTATTGTTTAGGCTAAGCAGCCATTTGGCAATAAAAGTCGTTACTGTAGGTCCAGATAGTTCATTATTCGCCATTGATGGATGACAAACATATGTCGACAAAAATACTTCTCTCGACGACGCTCCAGGTATAATCAATTCACCATAAGTCATACTTCCATCAAATAGCTTAGAATCGATGCACACTTCATATTCGCCATCAACTAGGCTATCTCGCTCATTTTGGGTTAAACAAAAACCCCACCTCTCTTTGTAATAAGATGTAATATATGGTATAGCATTAGGCTGATCTGGAAGAGAATGAAGGTGGGCTTGTAACTCAAGCAATGATATTTTCCTATTTATCGGAATACTATAACCAACTAAATGTAAATTATTAGATTTAAAGTCACAAATTTTTTTACCACTAGGTGTTATTATCCAAGCATTTTTGACGCTCCATTCTTTTGGGATTTTCCAATCAAAAACTTGAGCACCAGTAGGTATCTCTTTAATTCGTAAGTCGGGTACATGTTCCTTAAGTTTTTTTAAGGTTTGCCTTACTCCATCTCCTGTAAGACTCCTATCGAAGCTCCAAAGCGCCGTAGCTAAACCATGAATTTTAATACCTATACTCATTTAAATCCTTTTTTATCAAGCCATGTCTTTTTAGATAAGATTTGCATCCCTTTAAAAATCTCTACAAGAAACGTATAGAAAGTTAATCGCTACAATCAACAAACTAGTTTGTGAATCTTCATTATTTGGGGCTATTCATGAGAATCCTCAATTATTTCCATGATCAATCGTAAGGGTGTAAGAAAAAAAATTACCCTCGAACCCCCAAAAGCAACGGCTGGGTGGGCTTCACCCATAGGAATGCACCCAGCTTCACGAAGCTTTACAACATCCATATCAAAACAGGAAGTTTTATACGCGATGTGGTTTAAAACTTTACTTGGGTTTTTAAGAGCAGATAACACATGGCTATCGCTTCCAAGAGGTGCTACAAGCTCATAGCATATCGCTGAAGGATCATAGAGAAATTGAACAGAAACTTGAAGAAGTGGATCATGATATACTTTGGATTTTTCGGATATCACCATTAGCTTTTTCAACTCTGAGTTTCCATACTCTAAACTTTTTACAAACAAGCCTATATGGTCAAACTTCATATCTTAAATTCCCTCGTCTATTAAGGCATACTCGTTGTAATGTATTAACTCTAAAGCCAACTCATAAAAGTCCAATGCTTTAATAGTTTTTAATGGGAACCTACCAGCTGAGCCGCTTTGCAGCATATTTTTTTTCTCAGCAACAGCCGAAAAATGTTTAAGGTTGCATGCTGTCTTTAGAGTTGTATCTCGAACAAAATACGTAGTCTCGAGGCTAGTTTCTTGATCTTCATTCAAGACTGTACCGCTGAAAGTTTTAAAGTACCTATAGCTAACTCTTGCTTTCTGCTCAGCATAATGAACGAATGTAACCGCATTTAAGTCACAACCTAAAGTTATTAATTTAACATTACGAGTTAATAACTCTTCAAAAAAAGTCGAGGATCCAAAGCAGTCATTGTTATTTTTATTCATGAAATACTTTCCATGTTTACCCCAAATACTGGTACTAAATATTGGATGATTTGTGCGAACCACATCTGAGCTAAGCCGGAATTTCTCACTAAATAACCCAACAGAGCTTTCTGTTTTATTTACGTTATAAATCTCACCTTTTGTAAAACTGTAAGTAAATGCAGGTACTAAAATCGTCCCATTGGGAGAAAAATACTCTTTTATTTGATAAATCAGGTAATCTAACTTTTCGTTATTCGCAATGCCTGAATACTGTGCAGCCACCCCCGCATCCCCATGAATCATAACAATATCCTCTGGATTAACACCCACATCATCAAGCGATTTATGGATATCAAATTCAGCCATGATTACTATCTAAAAATTCTATTATCTGAGCAACAGACTTTATTTCACCGATTTCCTTAGCAGAGAAACGAACTTCAAATTCATTCTCTATAGACAACAATAGATTGAAGTTTCCCAGAGAATCCCACTCTTTGAGACTTCCCATTGAAAGGTCACTGATATCTTCTGATATAGGTTCTGCGGGAAAAATTTCTGTCATAAGCCGATACAATATGGGCACTATTTCTAATTTATTCATAAATGTCCTGAAAAGGTAAATTTTTAAAAGATGTTGATATTTCATACAAAACTTGGTTTTTGTCGTTAAGTAATGCGAAAGATCGGTTTGAAACTATTCGAGTAAATCCGTGGTCTGGTAAAATGGATGCCGCAACAGAATTTTTCTTCGATTGTATGAACCCAGCAAGTAATCTTGAAAATCCATTAGCATAAGAATGATCGATTGCTTGTTTCAACATCCATGCATCAAGATGCCTTCCCAGAATTCGACAACTCATTAAGAATGTGTTTAAAAAAGCTGTGCTCTTATCTATTTCTTCAATACAAACTAGCCCGACAAGTCCATGGCTCCCATAAATGTCATCTAGACTAACAAGGAAACAGATATTATTGGGCTGATTACAAATTGTCATCAAGTCAGCCTCTGAATGCCTCATGGTTCTAAAATTAAACTGATTAGTTTTAGAACACAACTGTGCAGCACGCTGAATATTAGACTGATCTAGTTGATGTATCTTTGGAACTAACTTTATAGATTTCAAATAATCCAATTCGCTGGTTACAGCTTTGCGTGCTTCAACAAATTTCGTGCGTTTGTGGTATTGCTCAGTTTTATTTATGTCTTCTTTTGAAATTTTGCATTTAGCGAAAGCAAAAAGTCGCCTCAGAGTGTTTGGCCACTCGTAAACATCAAGAGGCACATCCACAGTGAGGACGTCAGGCGATAGTTGCTTCATCTTACCGCGCTCAACTGGGTTATCATCCCAGAAGACAAAACTGCTGATGCCAAGATTCAACTCAGCAGCTATATCATTTAAGTTGTAAGCTTTTTCTTTCCAATTGATTCTCCATGCGACAACATCTTTTTTTTCAAGCACCATTTCTTTATGCTTGTCAAAAACTTGCCAAACATCATTTTCATTGTTTTTACTGGATAGGACTACAATCACGCCCTGAGCTAAAAGCGCTTTTGCTTCTTTTTGAAAATCAACGAATGCCTGCCCTATGCCATCCTGGCCAAGCTGAATTCCCTCTATTCCATCTTCGCCGATCACTCCACCCCAAATAGTATTGTCACAATCTAAAACCAATACTTTGGATGCAGGGAAATAATGTCTTTCAAAGATTTTGCTCGCACTTTGAGCCATAGCGCCTATGCCCGATGCCGACAATCTACAATGAGCGATGCTCCAATTACGGTTATCGAATGCCTTAGGCGTACTTATTTCACCAAAAACCTCACACAAATCGAGAACATAAAAGTGGTCATACTTCTCGGCCAATACCTCACAATAATTGAGCATCCAATCATGAGCTTTTTTTAAATAATGTTTGCCCTTTGAGTATCTAACAGCATCAAAACTTTCTCCCGGCGAAACACCTACAATAACTGGCCGGGTCGATGATTGAAGCACACTTTCTAAGACGTTCAACAGAGGGCCTAGATTCTGTTCCATTATAGATGGCGAGTATAGTCTATCCGACAAAATATCATCCAAAAAAAACACCGCGAGAGTATCTTGTTCCTCTGAGCGCGAATTAATTAGCGCTCCCCAATCTCCATACTCTCCGAATTGCAAATTATTATGCTTTATATTTGAACGCCATTCTTTGTTGTTCGGTAATAAAAATGAGCTTCCAAGTATAAATAATTGTTCCATATATAAACCGCTCTCTAATAGATTTACTTTATGTAATTGGGAGTTAATTATATGACTAGAAGATTGTTTTCAATATCAAAGTGTACTGTCTAAAACCATTATCGATTGCCTCGTATCGACAAAACTTAGTAAAACAACTCCAACCTGTGCCCACCAATCATACTTTTGCATATCTTTTTTCAAATAGTTCAAATAGAGGATCTGTGCCGTAGCTAAAAAGTTAATATTCAATTTAACTCTAATGCATAAGGCTTTTGTTATAAATGAACTTTTATTAATGCAAAATAGCAGAGATGAAGTATCTGCAGATACTAATGCAACCCTCATTACAGATATTGCATACCGATTTTTCTTACATGTTCCAGAAACAATATAAACCGGATACGTTTAATTTTTTATTATTTTAAAAAGCTCACCTTCATACAACTCTACTTTTAAATTTCCAATTTATAAGCAACAAAATTAAGCTTTTTGCTCCACCCGTTCGACTAATTAAAGCAATTATCATGATAAGCAGCCTCTAATTTAGATAAACTTCACCTAATTCCTTTGAGTCAACTTTATATTCCTGAACTCCATAATCCTCAGTTGCATATACAGCGCACAATATCAGTCTTGGGTTTTGCTCTGGAGACTCCCCTTTATGAAAACCAAATGTATCAACAGCAATCCCTGTTCCAATTGGTCCATAGAAAGGCGTAACTGAGTCAATGCCAAAACGTTTTGTAATCGAACTGTCGTGATGTCGATTTATTCGCAGTTTTTCTTGAAAAATCTGGCTTATAACAGATGGCTTGTGAGAGCGCTTAACATAAACATGCGCCCCTCCTCCTTCATTTACATCGCTTAAATAAAAGAAAAACTTTACAAAACCCCAGGCATCCAAATCTCGGTGAAAAAAATGGGCTGCTTTAGAGCGAACTGTGTCATCCACATCTGCCGGGAAAGTCCACCATAACTGAGTAGCAATACACTTGGCAGACTTTCCCAAATATTTTTTTGCAATATTTTCGAGTAAACTTGATTCCCTGAAATCTTTAAAAACGTCTTGATCCTGAAAGTTAAAATACTTTGCTAACAAAATATCCTTACCTATTGCCCTTTCAAAGCTTAGCTTATTCTCTAATTTAAATGCCTGTTTTGGCTCACCATAAGCATAACAAGGAGATTTATCAGTAAAGGCGCGCATTTTGGAGATAGTTTCTTTACTAAGCTTTAAGCTCGCAGAGCAGCCGTCCTTACGCAAATCATGCACTATGCCATCAACGGTAGTATTCGATAAAAGCTTTACAGACGTGCAAATCTCATCTTCTTGAATATGAGACCTAATATTCAATCCTAGTCGACTAAAATAAAGAAAAACACTCTTGAGAAAATACACTCTTGAGAAAATTTTCATAAATACAAAGGGTTTTCCATTAGAAAAAAGATTATGTATCTTACTAATAAATCCTGTTTGATTAATTGATCGCGAATTTTTTTTCACTAAATATCTCCTAATATTGATTGTAAATTAGATTTTTATACTGGTCATAAATTTTTTTTGAGTACCTATGCAAGAACTTTGAGATTTCTATTACAGACGTAAGCAAATACAAAAATATACACAATTGCTGCCGGCCAATAATCGAGAATTCTGTTAGTCACCAAAATAATACAGGTCAAAAATATCAAAAATGAAGAGCATCTGCCCTCAGGAGTTCTTAACTTAAAGCCTTTCAAAAAAACAAGAACATTGCAAACAAAGAATAGAAATGTCCATATTAATCCATGGGACACCAATAGTGCCAACCACCAACCATCTCCAGTGTATAATGCAGTCATTTCTGGGTGTCCAAAAAACAAACTCAACGGATTGTCTGATATTAACCTCAAACCTTCATCAGTATACTCTTTTCTAATAGAAATTGAAGCAGACTGAAATTGAGAACCCTCAAGGAATGAAAGTAAAGATAAAAATTTTGTTATTGAGTGGCTTACCCCCTTGAGAAAACTTTCAAGATTTTCCTCATAAAAAAAATCTAACAGAAAAAAAAGAGCCCCAACTATAATGCAAATAGCTATCAAATTTAAAAACTTTAATTTACGGATATTATCAAAAACACTAAGAAAAACAATACTACCGGATATTATCAAAATAACCAGCGATCCCGTAAATATACTGGCCAAACATAAAAAATAGAAAATAAGTCGGTTTTTTGAGCAAAGGAAGAAATAAATTGCTGAACAAAGCAACATGTACCCAAAACTATTTGCATTACCAACACCACCTATTAAAGCCATGTTATCTTGCCCAATACCTGTTATGAATTTTAGCCCCGGGTCCAAAACAACCTGTATCAACAAGATAAGCGACAAAATACTAAAGAATCGGTTGAATAAAAACTCACCTTTAAACTTATTAAAATCAATAGCAAATAAAGGTAAGAAAAAGCACATGTTTATTGCTTGAAGCTCAAAAGGTCCTAAGAATGGACTAACAAAAATAGTAACAATAGCAAAGAATAAAATAGGTAGCTTAAGCGAAAAATTACGCATCATGGCTTGCAATGAAAATGCTTTCAAAATGCTCAAATAAAAAAACATTAAACCAAGTAATTTCAAAGCAGATCTTTGCCAACCTGGTCCGTTTATACCTTTCTCTATAGATATCCCATAAAAATATGCTTGATACATCACACACAACATTATTAACAAACCAAGTGAAAATCCCCTCAATTTTGGTTGCCACGGAATCTTTTTAATATTTATTTCGTCCATTTTAGATTTTATATACTCCAGAAGGTATCTTAACTATAATTCCATATAAACTAAGCGCAGTCTAAATTTTGCCTGAGACATAATTAAAGGTTGTTAAAATAGAGCTCTGTATTAAAAAAATATATTGCAGAATATTGTTTATATCGAGAAAAGTTCAAAAGTGTCATTAGCTAACAAAAGGAAATAATTCATTTATAGACTGCATGTGTTGGTATCAATTTGGAAAATTTATTAATCACACTTTTACCAAAGGTGAGGTTTAAAACTCTGCGAGTTAGAGGCCAACTTATAAATTCAGACAAAACAATTCCAATTTTTGCAATCGTCCGGATCACATTAGCCTCAAAAGAAGTTTGACCTTCAAAATTTTCATAAGACGAATAATATTTTTTGTGGCGAGCTAAAGGTATACTCGTTGAATTATTATTTTTATCATCCATGGGGGACCACATATTTTCTAATACATTCAGACAAAAATCTAAATTTTTTATTTCAAAATCATGTGACACAAGTGCTTTGAGGCGTTTAATATCCTTGGGAGTTATATATAGATCAGGATCATGTCGAGACTCATAAAATTTATAGCCAATATTGGTTTCATCTCTCAATAACATTGGCTGTTTATCAAACCGAATTTTTCCACTTAACGCGAGATAAACTTGGTCTACTAACTCCTGTGTACTATCAAATTTAACTTTCATCTGTGCCTCAAGGCTTTTAAGTAGCTGAGATCGACGTCGGGCAGCAAAAAAAACTGGGCTAGATCCAACCAATATTGCTTGGAGGAGCCCTATAAGTCTCAAAGTAGGGTCAGAGTTTGATAAATCCAAACTTGTTATGAAATCTCTCCCATGCACTAAGCGATTTATCCCTAAAAGGGGTTTGCCAAGAGTAATATATCTACCAATATAAGACGAATACTCCACATTTTCTAAAAGAAATCCTTCAGAGTGATCTATATAAGAGCTACTGAAGACATCCTCTTCTGAACCTAAGCAAACCAACTCTTCGTTACAATGGTGAGTCAGATATTCATGCAATCGAGCAGCAAGGTTCAATTCAGGGTCAAAATGTAAATACTCAAAGCCTAATCTAGAACAATTCCTTTCATTAAGGACTCTATGTTCATCACTACTACCATCAATTACTACCATTTTTTCTATATTATAATCTCCAACAGAATAACATTCTAGAGTTCTAGATAGTTTTGCTGACCTATTAAAAGTGGGTATTATTACTTTCATTTTTGCATCCTTCAGAAATTATATATCAAACATGATCATTACTAATTACAATAATTACGTGACAGATATTAATCTTATAATAAAAAAATTAAATAACTTTAAAAATAAAATTTAAGCCTTAATTAAAATCATTTTCAAAGTTATTTTTTAGAAAATATTCCATAACCTGTTCAAGAAAATATAAACCTTTTTCACCACTTCTCTCTGGGTGAAATTGGATACCACATAAGTTTTTTTTAAGAAAAAAAGATACGAAGCTTTTGTCAGAAAATTGCGTGACACCCTCAAGGTCAACATCAGTCTGACGATCAAAAACGGCATATGAATGTAGAAAATAGTAATAACCTGACAATTTATCTAATTTAGAATTCAAAATTCCTGATTCACCGGCTATAGCATTCACAATATTATATCCAATATTGGGCACACTTCTCTTGGTTAATAAAGAATCATTAGAACTTAGCTTTTTAACTGTACCTGAGATTAGCCCAAGTCCGTTCGATGAAGAGCACTCATCACTAGTATCAAAAAGAATCTGCATTCCCAAACAAATCCCAATTATTGGTCTCTGTTCTCTATGGTGTTTTAATATTCGGTGTTTCAATTTTGAGACTTTTAATTGCGATGCTAAATAGCCAAAATTACCTACACCTGGCAATATTATAACATCTACTTCAACGTTATAATTGTCTTCATTTAAGAATTTACATAAAAATCCTATTTTCTGAAAGGCATTGGCAACACTAGTAATATTAGATATTCCTAAATCGATAATGCCCACGACTACTTTCTTTGATTTTTTCATGAGGCCCTCATCAAGATATTTTTTGTAACTAAATCATTTTTTACTTCATCAATTTTTAAGTCACCAAAATGGAATGCTGACGCGACTGCACACCCATCACAATTTATATCATAAATAGCTGCAATATCAGACGATGAGCTCACACCACCGCCAAATATTAGAGGTACATCACATTCAACTCGAGCTAATTTTGCTAAATTCAAATCTACACCTTTTGACATTCCATCTTTATCAATCGAAGTTAATAAAACCTCACCTACTCCTTGCTCCTGAACTATAGTCAACCACTCCAAAAGATTGTACTTTGAAAGATCTCTACCACTGTTAGTAAATACCCTATATTGATCATGGTAAAATTTGACATCTATCTGTGAAACTATTGATTGACTTCCAAACCTGGTCACTAACTCTGCAAGAACTTCTGGATGTTGCACGGCACTAGTATTGATGCAAACTTTATCTGCACCCGCACGAAACAATAACTCAGCATCATCAACTGAGCGTATGCCACCCCCCGCACATATTGGCAAAAAAGTATCTTTTAATATACCAGAAATAATCGCTGGCAATTCCACTCTTTGATAAAGAGAGGCTACTGTATCCAATAAAATAAGTTCATCAGAACCCTCATTATAGTAGTTTTTGGCATAAGCTATCGGGTCACCAATTCTCTGCACACCCTCCATCATTAGCCCCTTGACAACATATCCGTTTTTTACCTCTATCTTTGATATCAGCCGGTGCGGTATTTGAGAATGCATAGGTAATATTACTCTATATATGAAATTTTTTATTTAAAGATTAGAATGCTTGATACTTTAAAGACCAATCACCATTTACTTTTTCCCAAAGATGAGGTGGCCTAAAGCTATCTATAATTGAATATAATTCATCTTCAGACAGATTCATATAGTCACATAAAGCTTGGACATGTTGTTTTGGAAACTCTGAGTCATAGAGCTCTACCAGTTTCAGACCTTCTTCACGAGTTATCTTCTCACTTCTTATTTCCTGAGCTGCATCAGCTGTAGCTCTACCCATTCCATATTTTATGTACATCATATAATAATGAAGCCACTCCAACTTATCATCTAGACCAGAGTATTTCGAATACGAGCCTGTAGTTCGTGTTTCCGCAGGTTCGAACAGAGTGTTTTTAACTGAATAATAAAAATTCTCTTGTGGAATCCATTTTCTGTAGTAGCTCATGTAGTGAACCTCTAGAGCACTGTCTTTTACCTGCTCAATAGAAGGTGAACGATAAGGAATTAAATCGCTTCGTTCGAATTCATGTTTTTCATATAAATCTTTAATTGACATACCTCCTAGATGAGTATTCATATCATCTATATCATAACAAGTATAAAGTTGCGGATTCATAATGGGATTATAATTATCCTTAATATTGTTTCCATATTCGGCAACATTCTCACCATAAAAAATTAAATTAACATTGTGCTGTATTGCCACTTTGGGACCAACTGACCTTTGGCCAAAAATAAATGGTTGAAATGGGTGACCAATGTTCTCAAAGGCAAACCTTGTCAATCTTCTATGCACTTTTCCATTAGGACTTATTAACAAATTATTAAACCCAGATTTTATCAAATTTAAATGATTCTTCTGCCCAATTTCTGTCCAAATATTTGGAGCCCAAGTAACTGTTAGAGGATTCATTTTATATTTATGTTTAAGAATATGAGCAACATACATCGAATCTTTCCCACCACTTGCAGGCACAATTACATCATACTCTCCATTAACTTTTCTATATCTATCACAAAGCTCTGTTAGCTCATTCTCCCTTTGCCCCCAGTCGATAGAATTTTCTTTTAGATCAGCCCACCGACAAGCATCACAAATACCGTCGGTGAATTGAGTTGTTGGCTTTTTTTCGCCTCGAGTATGCTTAGCTTCAATAGTGCTAGTTGGACGCAAGGTCGAAATTACACAACGCTTACAAAATTTAATATCAATCATTCTTGATTCCTTTACAACTATATACGTTTTAAATAGCCGTCTGGGCCAACTGTTATCTGTATCTTAGATTCAATATTTTTATCTACTGAAAAATTTAATTTTTCGCCGTCAATTGCAGTTAGATTCTGATCCTCCAGAAGCTTAAGGTATTCATGTAATGCTGTTTTTGGATTATCGCCGGGGCCCCAAGGCCGGTTTGGAAATTGGGTTTCAGGCAAATCTTCAATTATTGTATCATATACTACACAATAACTCCCCTTTGAAACTAAAGGTGCATATGCCTTAAGTTCAGATAAAACGTGATCATGGGTATGGTTAGAATCTAATATAACTAAAATATTAGAAAAATCTTTTGCAAATTCATGAACACCTTTTATAACTTCTTCAGAAATGGATGAGCCCTCGATCATATGAATTCTCGAAGATAAAAAATGTTTTTTTATAACTTCTTTGTTATGTTGGCGAATATCTATATCAAGCCCTAATACTTTTCGTTTAGGCTTAGATGGGTCTATAAGTGAATTAGATGCCACAGCTTCTGCATGTTCAATCATAGCTAGAACTGATGCACTTTGAATGAGCGATCCACCATGAGCGATCCCAGCTTCAATTATTAAATCTGGTTTAATTTCCCAAATCAACTCTTGAAGTGCAACCATATCTTGGGGGTACTGGATAATCGGTACCGAAAAACTCGTAAAGTTATAAGAGTATTTGTTTACAAGACTTTGTTCAAACCAAGCCTTTGAGCTCTTCGCTAATAATTTATCTTTTGATAATTCAAAAATATTATTTTGTACTTCTTTTTTAAATTCGGCTATGGCCATTTTAGTATCCTCCTAGATACACTTTTTATTTATTTGGTTATTTAGAAGTTTATATTTCTAGTAAAAACAGGCTTACATCATAGAAATTTGTTGTGCTACATCTGACTTTTTATTTTTTGCATAGCCTGATATTTGTATCCAAAGTTAGACAATGATATGTGTATATCTCTCAAATTTTGGTTGTAATCTTTCTTATAGATACCGCACATCCCTCCTATGGTCATACATTCAATATTTAAGCTTCCTAAAAGGACCTTTTGCCATGTATCAGATTCAGCAACAATATTAAGCAACCCATCCCAAGAAGAATTTTTTTCTGCTGTCAAAAATTCTTTTGAGCCCGCTTCATAAAAAGCAATATGCAAATCTTCCATATCAAGCTTAGATGAAAGATATTTGTTACAATCCGCCTCAAAACTCTTCAATTCTTCTGAACATTTACTTAACAATTTGTTATCTTGTGATTTTCTATTAGTTTTTACTATCACATCTTCCCTAATGTTAAAGGCCGGGTTATCTCGTGCTTTAATATTTTCAGAGTAAAGTTTTGACCCTGGAAATAACTGCTCAATGTGTACATCATTGCTTTCACGAAATAATGATATCGCTTCATCTATCCAAATATCCCGATTATAGAATTCTAAATAATCAACTTTATTGGTAAAAATACTCTGATTTGCATATACATATTGATAGCCTGCATCAATTTTTCTGCCATTTTCGATACCACTTTGAAGCATCTTTTTTAATGAGTCTTTTATTATTTCAGTTTTTTTATCAAATGGAACCTGTTCATAATAAATTGGCCATGAACCCGCAATACCTACTTGAGAGCACCATGAAATTTCAGATCTTTTATATTCTTTTGCATCTTTAGAAATATTTACTATAATATTACTTGGTTGAGTGTGCCAATTATCGTTAGCGTGAACCAAAAAATGTTCTCCATCATCTATAGTGAAGATTGCATCATCACCTGTATACTCAGAATTAATGTATGCTTTAATATTAAAGCCATTCCATTTAATACCAGTTTCATCTACCTCTATTACTTCTGCATTGGTCACCGCTTTTGCTCTAAATCGCACCCCTGGTGTCCTAAATTTTGCTATAGCTATAGTGCAGTTAGGAAAATTCTCTTTAATGAATTCATCATCAAAATGATCATCATGGCCATGTGATATTAATATTAAGCATTTTTCATCAAATATCGTTGCTTTTTTTATTAAATCAGTATCAGCTTTTGGTTGCTGCTTCCAACCACCAAAAGCGACAGACTCCACCCAAGGGTCTGTTAAGATACAGTATTCGTTTTTTTGAAATAATAAACTTGCGTGATTGACATGTGATACTTTCATTTAATTGCTCCTTTTAATTAATTTTTTTGCTGGATTACCAACCATTAGCGCACCAGCTTCTACGTCTCTCACGACCACAGCTCCTGCTCCAATAATAACATCAGCCCCAATATTCAATCCAGGAAGAACTGTGGCTCCAGCGCCCACAAATGATCCATCTCCAACTGTTATTTCACCTGCTAAGTTAGCTCCTGGGCCTATATGAACTCCGTTCCCTAAAACGCAGTCATGATCGACAGATGCAGATGTATTTATAATACATCCAGTTCCAAGTTTTACATCTACGCAAACCGAACTGTTAGCTAATATTTGACATCCTTCTTCTATAATTGCGTTACAAGAAACAAATGCTGAAGGATGGGTAATAGTAAGTAACGTAAGCCCAAGAGATTTCATAGTTTCAAGTAAAGCAACTCTTTCCCTACCCCTATGACCTCCGATAGCTACAGCACACCCAATATTTGAAACATTTGGTTGAACTTCTAACCATTTTAGAAGTCCTTTCTGCCCTTTTAATAAAACAATTTCATTGTGTTGATTTTTTATTTCTTGATTATCAACAATTGCAACCAAAATATAATTTTCATGTGAAATCGCCTCCCTCAAAACCTTACTCTGACCTGTTCCTCCCCAAAAAACAACTGGTTGTTTCATTTAAAAATCCTTTAATAAATCATGAAAATAATCAAACTTAGATTGAGAAATTCAATCTGATGGTTCCCTCAACCTTTCTCTAATAAATAAAATGAGCGGGACAAAAAATATTGCAAACGCCTCACCGAAAAGAAAATACCTCATATCATTTAAACTAATATTATCAGCTTTCACGACAGCAAAATATATTAATATAGCGATTAATATAGATACCAAGTGCGGTAAATAAAGGTATTTTTCAAACCCCCCCAAAAGGAAATATACCGACCAGATATCACAAATTTTAGATATTGCTAAACAAAGCATTGGAAAAATTAAAACTAATCCTGGTAAATAATCTTGGAAAAAATATTTCACAAAAAAAGGGAAGATCATACCGCTGAATAGTCCTATAATTAATGCAATAAAAAATAGACTGATCCAACATTTAAAAATAAAAGAAAACATATTATGTTTTGAGTTCGTTTCAAGTTTAGATGTAATGATGGGTCCGAAAAAAACAGATAATCCATATTGAAAAATTACACCAAATGACACAAGTAAAAATATAAAATAATAAATTCCTAATGATTTATCATTCAGAACTTCTATAGCAATTAGTCTAGAGAGTGATACAGATATTGTACTGAGTACCACGGGTATGAAAAATGGTATTAAAGCTTTGCAATCCCAACTAAATTTTGCAGTTTTATTGGACCACTTTAACCTATGGCTCTTTAACGTCAAAATTCCTAATATTAATATAAAAAACGACTCGTTTAGTATGGTAAATATTAATGAATCTGTGACCAAACACGTACCAATAGCAATGGCTGCAGACCCCATACCTCTTTTTGATTGTATACTCGAAAACATAAATGAATTTCGAACATATATTGGAATAGTGGCGGCGTTTAATAATACGTTTACAAAAGAATAAAATAACATAACGCTGAAAAGAATTGCGTCTGGCTTAGACACTAAAAAATAAATAACTGGAATTGATAAGGGGAGCAAATATGTATAAATGAAAAGTTGTTTAGAGATTAAGCTATTAGTCAATAATGATTTTCCCCTGCTCTCATAAAGCGCAGATTTCCTAGCTGAAAAATTGTGGAAACCTAATCCACCAAAGTTAAATAGTAATTGACTGGCCAGTACTGCAGTTGCCCAACCTGCGTAAACCTGAGGGTCAAAAGTGTTAGCGAGCCAGCCCTGCTTAACTAGCTGTGAGCCCGCTGCCAAAGACAGTAAAGAAATTATAAGAATGTTAGATTTGTAAATTATTTGCAAGCCAATAGGCCTTTAACAACATTTATAACTCTGTCTTGCTCACTTAATGTAATGTCGTGAAATGAGGGCAAATTAATTGACCTAGTAGGTATGTCAAACGAATTTAAAGTATCAGCCTTAATATCTACAAAAGGTAGAGTTGATAACGGCCAAAAGAAAACACGCGCATCAATATTAGCTTGGTTGAAGGCCTTTATTATCTCATCACGCTTAACATCTGAAGCTAAATCAAATACAATATTATTTATCCAATACCCACTCACTCTGTCATCGAATACAGGATTGATGTTTACATTATTTAGAAAAACTAAATTAGACTTATAATACTCAAAAATTTCTCTTTTCCTAGCAATTAACTCATTAATTCTTTCTATTTGCCCCAAACCTATAGCTGCTTGCACATTAGACATTTTATACTTAAATCCAAGCTTGTCTGCCCAAAATTGTTTCTTCTGTGATTGGTCTCGGCCATGATTGCTTAATGTAAGTACTTTATTATACAAATCTGTGTCGTTCGTTACGAAAATACCGCCTTCACCAGTAGTCATTGTTTTAGTACCATGAAATGAGAAAGCTCCAAAGTCGCCAATAGCACCCGCTTTTTGATTTTTGTATACTGAGCCTATTGCCTCAGCGGCATCTTCTATCAAAAATATACCATTTTCTTTTGCTATTTTTGACAACTCATCCATATCACATAAATTACCATACAAATGTACGGCCATTATTGCCTTCGTTTTACTTGTGATTGATTTATTCACTTCCTTAGCATCTAAGCACCAATCATCTTTATTAATATCAACAAAAACTGGGGTAGCTCCAAGGTAGAGTATAGGCGCCAAACTCGCCACCCAATTTGAATTTGCAAGTATAACTTCGTCACCTTTTCCAATACCTAATGCAGCCATCCCCATATGAAGGGCACCTGTCGCGCTCGAGGTAGCGATGGCATGTTTAACACCTAAATGGCGTTTGAATGATTCTTCAAATCTCTCAATATATTCGTAGCAGCGTGGACCCCAACCATTTCTAATAGCATCATTTACATAGTCTATTTCAAGTTCTGATATAGAGGGCTTTGTGTAGTCAATTCTTTGATTCATAAAATTTCCAATTCCGGTATGCCAACAACAAACTGGCAACCCCAATCTCGCATATAACTTAAATTAATACTTATTTCCTCTTTGAGATTCCAAGGCAAAATAATAACATAATCCGGTTTATAACTTCTCAAAACCTCTTCTGACACTATTGGAATACGGCTACCTGGCATAAATTTTCCTTGTTTAGCCGGATTACTGTCAGCAACAGCAGAAATTAAATCTCGCCTTATACCTGCAAAGTTAATAAACGTATTCCCTTTAGCAGCTGCTCCAAAAGCACAAACTAACTTGCCTTCTTCTTTCGCATTAATAAGGAATTTTAGTAGGTCATTTTTCGCTTTTTCAGCAACTCTTTGAAATCCAACGTAAGCTCGTTCGGACAAATACCCACAAACTTTTTCCTTTGCAAGTAACTCATTAAACATCTTTGATTGGCATTTTTGGCGTGATGAATCATTTCGCTCTGCAAATACACGTAAACTTCCACCATGTGTATCTACCATTTCAACATCAAAGACATGTAATCCATTCGAACTAAAGATTGTATTAACCGCACTGAGTGATAAGTATGAATAATGCTCATGGTAAATCGTATCAAATTGATTTTTTTCAAACAAATTAACTAAATAAGGGAACTCAAATGTTGCGATACCGTGAGATTTGAGTAAGAGACTATAACCTTTAACAAAATCATTTATGTCTGGAACATGTGCCAATACATTATTTGAAGTCATAAGGTCTGCAGCTAAACCTTTGCTCACAAGTTTCTTCGCTAAAGCCACTCCAAAGAATTCCTCTACAATTTCAATACCTTTAGATCTTGCTGATTTAGCGGTGCTTTTGGTTGGCTCTATGCCGAGACAGGGGATACCCTGTTCTTTGACAAATTGGAGAAGATAACCATCATTAGCAGCTATCTCAATAACCATGGAGTCTTCATTTAAGCAAAACCTTTTAACCATATCATTCACGTAATTCTTACTGTGGTCGAGCATAGTTTTTGAGAAACTGCTGAAATAAGCATAATCACTATCAAATAGTTCATCCGAATTTGTGTAGTCTTCAGTTTGAACAAGAAAACATTCATTACAAACGTTAACCTTTAAAGGAAACCATTTTTCCAACTTTTTGAGGTCGCTCTGAAACAAATATGCATTAGACGGTGGCGAAGAACCAAGGTCTAACACCGGATTTAAGTTTTGACTCCCACAATGTCTACATTTCATAATTTATATCCTATAAAATCGTCGCTAAGGTGTTTAAATGATATATCTCTTTCCGAGACCTTGCCTTGAGGTAAAGGCCACTTTATTTCAGCTCGCGGTTCTAAAAAGCTAACACCAACTTCGTCTCTTGGAGAGTAGTTTTCTGTATGCAAATAAATTAGTTCACTATTTTCTTTTAACGTCTGAAACCCGTGTGCAACCCCAGGAGGGATAAGTATCGAATTATATTTTTCTGGTGATAGTATTACGTGATGCCATTTAAGAAAAGTCTGTGAATTCTGTCTTAAATCCAATGCAACATCAAAAACTTCTCCTGAAAAACATGAAATTAATTTGTATTCAGCCGCAGCACCCAGCTGCATATGCATTCCTCTGATTGCACCCACATGGGATGTAAAACTGTGGTTTATTTGTTTTATTTTCTTATCGTTTAGGTGACTGCAAAGAAAATCATCACAATACAGGCGCTGAAAAATGCCTCGGCTGTCTGATATTGGACACCTGACAAGCTCCATTACACCTTCGATAGTTGTTTTATTCGCTCTCATTGCACATCCTGTCAGCCTGATATTCCATTATCTGCGCTAATGAGAAACTATACATATCAGTGCCTGAAGATAGTTTTTCATGCCACTCTAAGGTTTTTCTGAGAGCCTCACTAACTTGCCACCTTGGCGACCAACCAAGGTTAACTTTGGCTTTCGAGCTGTCTAGTTTGAGCAATCCAGCCTCGTGAGGTTGATCAATATCAAGGGGGATCCAACTACCTCGTTTAGAAATCTTACAAATGTGAGTCACTACTTTTCCTACAGACCAGCAGTCATTTTCTTCAGGTCCAAAGTTCCAAGCTTCACTGAATACATCTTGATTTTCTCCTAATTTTTGAGCAAGTAAAATGTAGCCCGTAACAGGCTCAAGCACGTGTTGCCAGGGCCTAATAGACGAAGGTGATCTAATAGATATGATTTTGTTTGCCTCGAGTGATCGTAAAATATCGGGGAGTAATCTATCTTTTGACCAGTCTCCTCCTCCAATGACATTTCCTGCACGCGCAGTAGCAAGCTGAACGCCATTATTGGCAAAAAAAGAATCTCGGTAGGCAGCTGAAATTATTTCAGCACAGGCCTTACTACTTGAGTACGGATCATGGCCACCAAGAGCTTCATTTTCGCGATATGGCCATAACCACTCATTATTTTTATAGCATTTATCAGTAGTAACATTAACTATAACTTTTACTGTTTCCACTTTGCGGGCGGCCTCTAACAAGTTAGCAACACCAATAACATTTACCATATATGTTTCAAGTGGATTAGAATAAGAAACTCTAACTAACGCTTGTGCTGCCATATGAAGAATGATGTCTGGCTTAAATTCCTCCATCACGCTCAAACATGACTGGTAACTAGTAATATCTGAATATGTGCTACCAGTAATTCTATTCTCTATACCAACTGACTTACAAAATACTGAATCTTCGGTTGGAGGCAAAGATAAACCATGAACTTTTGCTCCCAGCATAGTTAACATTAACGAAGCCCAGCCACCCTTAAATCCAGTATGTCCAGTAAGAAGTACACGCTTTCCAGACCAAAAATCTTTTTTTAAGCCCAAGTTTTCCATGGTGCCTCCCCACTTTTCCACAGATTATCTAGATACCTTTTATCACGTAATGTATCCATTGCATGCCAAAAGCCTTTATGCCGGAATACTCGAAGATCACCGTCCTCCGCCAACTCTTTAAGAGGATCCTCTTCCCAAGACGAGTTAAGATCATGAATCATATCCAAACAACTGGGTTTTAGTATGAAAAAGCCACCATTTATTAAACTTCCGAGATCACCTGGAGGTTTCTCGGTGAAATCTGTGACCTGATCATTACATGTAACAAGCGCTCCATATCGGCCAGGTGGAACCACCCCAGTAATGGTAGCTTTTCTTCCATGCTTGATATGAAAATCAATACTCTTTTTAATGTCAATATCTGAAACACCGTCACCATAAGTGAAACAAAAATCTTCTTCGTTTTCAATATATTCTTTAGCTGACAATAACCGTCCTCCAGTATTTGAAAGCTCTCCAGTATCCAATAGGGTGACCGTCCATGCTTCAGCTTTTTTCCGATGAACTATCATTTTATTGTTCGTCATGTCGAATGTAACGTCAGACATATGAAGAAAATAATTGGAAAAATACTCTTTAATTATATAGCCCTTGTAGCCACATAAAATCACAAAATCATTAATCCCATGAGACGAATACATTTTCATAATATGCCATAAAATTGGCCGCCCTCCAATTTCAATCATAGGTTTAGGCTTATCAACACTCTCCTCACTTATGCGAGTACCCAGCCCTCCCGCAAGTATCAGTGCCTTCATATCAGCTCCTTTGTTAAAAATAAAATCAATTAGTTTGCCATGTGCTCGCTATCAACATTCCTCATAGATCCCCTCGCTTAAAATGGCCACGTGCTTTATCTATAAGATTATAAGGAAAGTGCTTAGTGATATTTTGTTGAATCATAGTTTCATTATTAAACTCTGGAGCTAACTCAATGAGCCTTTCCCAAGATCGACTAAATATAAGATTTATGACTTCTTCTTCATCTTGCGGCAAACCTACCGAAGCATCATCCGCGACCACAGCCCCTGTTTTTAGCATACTCTCAAAACGTGTCGGGTCAGCACCTTCAAATGCTACAAATTCTGTAGTTTTAAGTGCCCGAACATAATCAAAGTATTGAGGAAACCGAGCAAGAGTAGTGTAAACATAACGTAATGTGGTACGAATAATTTGCTCTTCTGAGATCCAGTCATCAAAACCTGAAAAATTAACAATAGATTCTACGGTTTCATAGAATCTACAGAATGATGCACCTTTATAAATGCTTGGTCCTAAACTCACAATTTTCTTCCCAAGAGCTCCAGCTTCTATCGCCGCACTCCCACCGTTCAATATCGCCACATCACAATCAGCAATAAGCCCCATGGTACTCACTTGTTCGTGTGAATCTATATAATGATAACCGTTAACCTCACACCATTTCTTATATAGAATATGCGAGCTTCTCCCTGTAGATTTTCCAACTGTTTGAATCCAATTAGGGTGGAATCTTACAACAACTTGATCTTTATTGGCTCCAACAGCTTTTAAAAACAAATCCAAACCATCAATACTTAAATTCCAAGGGGTCTCCCAATCTTCATGACTACCAGTTTCTGATCTGCTACTGGGAATTATTAAAATTTTTTCCTTAGTTGTATTTGTTGGCCACGTAGACAATGTTCGACTACCTGCATTATAGACACGCCACTCTAAAAAATTTGTCCCCAAGAAACGTTTCGCTATTTCAGCTCCAGCAAGGCGGGCCTGATAGCTAGTAAGATATTCGCGGTCAAATTTAGTGTTCAAAGCAATACGGTCTCTAAGGCCAAGGATATTTTCGTTAACATGCATTTGAATACCATGACCCATGAATGTCCGTTCATGAGTTATAAAATTTATATTCGCGTGCTTTGCTGCCTCTATTGCGGCTCTCGTCATATCAATCCTTCCATTGAAAACAACAAGAGTTTGCAACTGTTTTTTTTCAATTAAATCAAGAGTTGAATAATAAGTTCTGAGATAGTTCATCCGCATTTGATCTATGGAGTCAGTTAGCTTTTTATTGGTAAAATAATTTGACTCTATTTCTTCTCTATGGAGCGTAACTGCGCTACTTATTAGTCCTTTATTGATCTTATCCGGATCTAAAACTTCAATTGGTAAGTTACCTCTAATTTCATGCACCTCACTAGCACTATAATTTGAAGCTCTGCCCATACGGCATGTAATACAACGTAAAATACCCCCTGGTCTGTTTAATTTTGAATAACAACCCTGTAATGAGCCGCCACATTCCAAAAAATGCGTAGAATAACCAAGAGCCCGGCACTGATTCTCTAGGAATGCCGCATGGAAACTATGGGGCCTAGACGGATAAATATTTATAAATCCCACATTCATTGATTTTACGACCTATAAGTTAATTAAAATATATGATTTTTTCGATAAAAGGTTCCTTTTTCTTAAGCCCTAAAATTCTGATACTACAAATACATCACCAAAATTTAATCGAATCTAAAATTCCTAACCTAATCTTTAATTTTATCGTTGATTAATCGCTCAAGCGAAACTGGAGTACCACGCGTAAAGTTTTTTGTCACCACCGAACCTACAACTGACGATAAGTACTTTGGTTGCGCGCCATATCCTGGCCTAATACTTCTAACATCGCCAGGTTGTATGGTTGTCCCTGATTTAACATCTTTCACAAAATAAAGTGAACGACGAAATTTGATGTTTGATTGTTCGCTTGATTTTCTACCATAGTCAATATTGCCTCGAATTTTTGAAACAGCTTTCACGTCTTTGCATAGAGCTCTAAGCTCAGAAGATTCTAATGAAAAACTATCATCAGGACCACCACCTCGACGATCTAAAGTGACATGTTTTTCTATAATTAAGGCCCCTAATGCCACACTAGCTATCGCTGTCAAATTATCCAACGTATGATCAGAAAGACCTGTCACCAAACCAAATCGGTTTTGCATATCAGTAATTGTCTTTAGATTGTAATCTTCTGCAGGGGCAGGGTATCCACTTACACAATGTAGAATTGCTAATTGTTTGCAGCCCCCATCTTTTGCTACATGAATCGCCTCCTGAATCTCTTCCAAATCTGCCATACCCGTAGAAATAATCATTGGCTTGCCTGTTTGCGCAACATATTTGATAAGAGGTAGGTCAATTGCTTCAAACGAAGCAATTTTATATGCTGGTGTATTTAAATCTTCTAATAAATCAACAGCTGTACTGTCAAAAGGTGAACTAAACAGAGTAATACCTAGTTTTCTAGCATACTCAAATAAGGGTTTATGCCACTCCCATGGAGTATAGGCCTCATTATACAGATCATAAAGACTGCGACCTGCCCACAAACCCTCTTTTAACTGAAAATCAGGTAAGTCACAATCAAGTGTAAGAGTGTCAGCTGTATAGGTTTGCATTTTAACTGCATCGGCACCAGCAGCCTTTGCCATATCGATAATTTTAAATGCATTATTAATATCACCATTATGATTGGCTGACATTTCAGCTATCACATAAGGTAAATATCGCTCGCCAATATTTTTGCCATCAATATTAATTGATTTACTCATCCATTGGCTCCATAGTTAGCTTAAACTTTCTGCCATCTTTGCAAAAGAACGCTGGATATCGCTCATTATCACTTATTCTTAACAGGTTGAACTGTTGATCAATAGATTTATGTATATCAAGCTCACTATCCTCTGGCCTTCTTTTAGGCCAATAGCTAGGCTTTATATCAAGCTGCTCATATGAGGTTATTCCTGGCATGTTTTCTATCGCAAAATCCATTAAAGCCAATTCCTTCTCAAATAATAATTGATTAATCTCCTGCCAAACAGCAGTCTCCGGTATTTTTATCCTAACTTTTTTCCAAATAGCTCCTGTATCAACTTTATCTTCAGCCTGCAGAAGAGAAACTGTTAAATACTTTGCACCATGCAAAATCTCCCAAATATGGGGACTCCAGCCTCTTCCTTTGGGTAAATCACTTGCGTGGATCACTAATGTTTTCTTAAATTTAGCACGAGTGTCATGGTCAATCACCTCGCCACAGGATATTAGAAATAGAATATCCCCGCCAACAAGATCATTCCTCGATCTAACTAACTGAATTTGGTGGTTACATGAATTTCTATTTATCCAAGAAGTAAGAGTACCATTAATTGGGTGATTTTCTGAACTAATAAGTATCGTTATATTCATTTTAGACAGTTTAAAACTTGGGTCAAGCCAGCCCCATCAGTTATCTTAGATGACTTTTTAGCCATATCTTTAATTTGTCGCTTTAAAATAATTATCCAGCTTTTTAATTGGCCCAATTGATCTACTGTTATGCTGATCGCTGCGCCAGATTTACTTATATAATCTGCAATAATAGTCTGATTTTGAGCGGTTGTGATTTGAATACTAGGCAAGCCTAAACAGCATCTCTCCCATGTTGTTGTCCCAGAGGCACCAATCGCAAAATCTGAATTAGCCATTAGTTCCGCCATATTGTTTACGTTCGACTTAATTTGAGTCTTAAAAGGTAAACTTTTCATTTTTCGCCTCACAGAAGATAAAAAAGGAGAAGTGACACCCATAACTACTATAACTGATGTCTCTGCTGGTAAATCACAATTATCTAGCTCATCTAAGACTATCTCAGTAATATTCTGTCTATCTACCCCGCCCATCGTAATCAGGATTCTTTTAAAATTTGGTTTTTCTCTTCGTCGAAGACTGAATTCTCGCCATTCTGAAAATTCAGGCCTCAACAAAGCATATTTCGAACCAACAAGAACTTGGCATTTAGACGTCACTAAACTTTTATAATCATCCAGCTTTCTATTGTATGTTTGATCTAAAATAAGATCACAGACATGACTTCGATCAGCAAGATCGTCAATTACCATAAGCTTTTGGAAACTACCTTGTAGTTTCATCTCCCAAACCTGATCAAGAGAGTAATGATCAACTATTAACCAATCAGGAATTAACTTACCTAATATTTGATGACATATGTGAGCATCTTGCTCCTGCGTGCTTCCCAACCAATCCGCATGGTCAAGAATTTTAACTTTTGCTTTTGACAGTGATGGTATTCCAGTATCTTTTTTTAAAAAGGGAATAATGTGGACCTCAAATCCTCTACTTTTTATGTAACTAATCATATTGCCTTTATGCTCACGACAAATAAACTCAACTTGAACACTTTTATATCTTAGCCCCTCAGCCAATGTTAAACAACGCATAACATGGCCAGTCCCAATTTGAATAGATGCATCAGTTCGTATAACAACCTTCATCAAATTATAGCCAATTGTTTGAGAACTTGGTATGTTATTTCTGCTTTTTCCCAATCTTCGATGGTGTCAATGTCTTGAACCAAATGTCTAGGCAGTATAAATGGTGTTGCATCAATAGAAAAAAACGGCTTTTGCTGTATAAAGGCGCTCCCTCGCCCCCAATAGAATTGGCCTGCATCATGATATGATTCGACTAAATCCTGTGAGCGAACATTTAAGTTTTCCGGAAAAAACATTTCAACACGCTGCTGATGTGTTATCTTAATGGCTCTTAAAATTGGGAATTCAAAAGTAGTCACACTAAAGCAATAATCAGCATCTGTTTTTTGTAACTGCTGGTATGCAGATTTTAAAGTCTCTGGCTGCAGAAACGGCGCAGTAGCATATACACAACAAACCTCACTAGGCGCCACAGCATTTTCAGCCAGCCATTGAATGGCATGTTTAACTACGGGCAATGTTCCAGCATAATCATCAGACAACTCGTGTGGCCGCATAAATGGCACTTCCGCTCCAAATTCCTCTGCTACACAACCGATTGCAGGACTATCAGTTGATACAATTACTCTATCAAAACACTTAGACGCTAAAGCTGCTTCAATAGAGTAAGCAATAATAGGCTTACCTAAAAATTCTTTAATATTTTTTTTAGGTATTCGCTTGCTACCAAATCTTGCAGGAATAATGCAGACTTTCATACTAGTGCCCATTTAAGAACATCAATAACCTCATCTTGCATGTGAATTTCTAGCGTTTGATAGATCGGTATACTGATCGCACGGTTATAGTATAATTCTGCATTTGGAAAATCACCATAATCAAACCCCATCTTTTTATAAAAAGGGTGAGTATGCACTGGAATATAATGAACATTTACCCCGATATTATTCTCTCTCAGCTTATCAAAGATCTGAGCACGTGACTGGGTGAGTTCATCAAGCTTAAGCTGAATTGGGTAAAGGTGAAGCGCCGAGTAGCTGTCATTATACTGAAATGGTATTATGACAGGCAATTCTTTTAGCAAACTATCATAACGTTGTCGCAATTCATGACGCTTTGAAACAAATTTATCCAGCCTGCTCATCTGACTTATTCCTAACGCTGCTTGCAACTCAGTCATTCGATAATTTAAACCTAAATCTATTTGTTCATAATACCAGCTACCATCTAAACTAGTCATCTGATCCGGATTTCGAGTAACACCGTGACTACGTGATAACTGCATCTTTTCAGCCAATGCATGCTGGTTAGTGGTCGCCAAACCTCCCTCTGCAGTCGTTATAATTTTAACTGGGTGAAAACTAAAAACAGTAATATCAGAATATTGGCAACCGCCTATTGGATGGCCTAAGTACTTTCCTCCAATTGCATGTGATGCGTCCTCAATTATTTTAAAGCCATACTCTTGGCTCAACTCATGAATTCGCTTCATATTACAGCATTGTCCCGCGAAGTGGACAGGGATGACAATTTTAGGAACTCTATTTTTTTCTCTGGCTTTTTTTAGTTTTTCTTCTAGCGCTTTATCACACAAATTATAGGTATCTTTATCAACATCAACAAAATCTACCTTTGCACCGCAATAAAGCCCACAGTTTGCCGACGCAACAAAAGTATTGGGAGTAGTCCAAAGCCAATCACCACTCGTCAGGCCCAAAGCCAAACAAGCGATATGTAAAGCGGATGTAGCACTATTTACTGCTACCGCCCGCTCAGCACGACAGTAATTAGCAACTCTCTGTTCAAATGCAGGAACTTGCGATCCTTGTGTCAAAAAATCTGAGCGCAGCACATCTATAACTGAGTTTATATCAGCTTCAGAAATATCCTGTCGACCATAAGGAATCATCTTAAAGCTTCCCCAGTTTATAGGCATTGCGCCTTATCCAATCTTGCAACGCAGCTACAGTCATCCAACTTGTATTTGTACTACTGTCATAACTAAAATCGTTATCTACTTTTATGCCTCCTTTTATTCGATTTACATCTTCTGACCAATTATTAATTACTGGAAGAATTTTATAATAATCATCATATTCAAATGTAGAGGCCGCATCTTCCAAACCAATCATTTGCTCATGTAGCTTTTCACCTGGCCTTATACCAACAACCTTTTTCTCAGCACCTGGCGCTACAGCCTCAGCTATATCCGTAATTACCATCGATGGAATTTTTTTAACATAAATTTCACCACCTACCATATCGTCAAAAGCATGCCAAACTAGCTCTACCCCCTCCTCAAGCGAAATCATAAATCGTGTCATTTTGGGATCTGTTATCGGAACAGTGCCCGTATCTTTAATACTATTAAAAAATGGTATGACTGATCCCCTCGAACCCATAACATTTCCATACCTTACGACTGAAAATTTTGCCCTATGCTCACCCGAGTATGCGTTGCCCGCTACAAAAAGCTTATCAGATGCTAGCTTAGTGGCACCGTAAAGGTTTATTGGACTGCTAGCCTTATCCGTGGACAGTGCAACGCAGCCTCGAACTTTATTATCAATACATGCGTCAATAACATTCATTGCTCCATTAATATTTGTCTTTACGCATTCAAAGGGATTATATTCAGCTGTGGGTACAATTTTGGTGGCCGCTGCGTGAACAACATAATCTACACCATCTAAAGCTCGATAAAGCCGCTCTCGAT
>ERZ807291.1528-NODE-1528-length-37299-cov-9.072844_pt1 | contig 37299 bp, 23 predicted proteins | sample MGYA00521257_ERZ807291 | MGnify/ENA primary metagenome ERZ807291 (study PRJEB31413, sample SAMN03169783) | marine metagenome | biome: Marine; feature: Water; material: Subsurface seawater | place: North Sea | collected 2011-04-28 | depth 1 m m ...
TAATGCTGGGTTGGCTCCCAAATGAAAAATTTGACTAAAAATGGCCAAATTCAAAATTCCTTTTTCAGATTGTGTTCCGATTAATGCCGCCGATTTGAAACCAGTGATGGAGTTTATCAGCTGCGTACGATACCTTTTGGGCATCTCAAGTATATCTTGCTGAGTAATTATTTTCTGCAAAACTTAAACAATTTTTACCGAGCCCATTCCACCATCAACGCCAAAAACCTGGCCTGTAACCCATGAAGATTCATCAGATAAAAGGTAATAAATAGCATTAGAAATATCTTCCGTTTTTCCAACTCTTTTTAGCGGATGTCTTTGGTCGCTGGCAGCTCTTTTTTCATCTGTAGATAGAAGTCGACCAGCAAGTGGAGTGTCTGTTAAAGATGGAGCCACAACATTTGCTCTAATTTTCGGTGCATATTCTGCTGCAATAGATTTGGCTAAACCTTCAATTGCCGATTTAGAAACCGCTACACTTGAGTGAAATGGCATGCCCAATTTTGTAGCTGCTGTTGAAACGTAAACCAAACTAGCAGGTTCGGCTTTTTTTAGATTGTTGATTAGGGCTTGGGTAATTTTTATAGCACCTAATAAATTGATGTTTAAATCCTCTTGAAAGTCTTCAATTTTTAACCTATGAAAAGGCTTTAAATTAATTGTACCTGGCAAGTAAACCAATCCGTGAATAACTTCAGGCAAGCTGCTTAAATCGGGCAAATCTTGGGTAACATCCCATTCAATTGTATTAAAACCAGAATTAGAATTTCTAGCAAAAACGAATACGTTTGCGCCTGAGTTTTGTAGTTTTTGGATGAGTGTTTTTCCTATGCCAGAATTTCCTCCAACCACAACTATATTTTTATCGACCATGTTTTTTTAAATATCCAAATATTTTAAAAATTCGTTTTTGGCTTGGTCTTGTTTAAATTTTCCTGAATAATGAGAAGTAACAGTGCTGCTGTTTACGTCTTTAATTCCTCTGGAAGCAACACACATGTGAGCAGCATCAATAACAACTGCAACATCCTGTGTACCTAAAGCTTGTTTAAGTTCCTCGGCAATTTGTTCGGTTAGTCTTTCTTGTACCTGTGGTCTTTTAGAATAATATTCTACAATTCGGTTAATTTTAGAAAGGCCAATTACGTTTCCGTTAGAAATGTAAGCAACATGGGCTTTGCCAAAAATTGGCACAAAGTGATGTTCGCAGTAGGAGTAAACTGTAATGTTTTTCTCAACCAACATTTCGTTGTACTTGTACTTGTTAGCAAACATTTTTGCTTTTGGCCTATTGGCAGGATTTAAACCTTTAAAAACTTCTTGAACGTACATTTTTGCAACGCGGTGAGGAGTTCCTTTTAGGCTATCGTCATTTAAATCGAGACCTAAAATATTCATGATTTCGACCATGTGCTCTTCAATCATTGAAATTTTATCCTCATCGTCAAGGTCAAAAGCACCTTTTCTCATAGGCGTTTCCTTGCCGCTTCCAAGATGCTCGTCGCCGATTACTTCAATGCTCTCAATGTCATTCTCCACCGTATTCAGCAAGGTTCCGTTCTGTTTCATAAAGTTTAATGTTAAGTTCGAACTTGTTGTCAATTTTTTCTCTTAATATTCTGTAAATAACTACAACAATGTTTTCGGCTGTAGGGTTTAAATTTTTAAATTCTTTTGTATCGAGGTTTAGGTTTTTATGGTCGAACCTATCTTCAATTTCAGTTTTTATGAGTGATGCCAAATCGCCTAAATCGATAACATAGCCTGTATCAGGATTAATTTCTCCTTTTACTTCAACAATTAATTTATAGTTATGACCGTGGTAATTTGGGTTGTTGCATTTCCCGAAAACCTGTTTGTTTTTTTCATCGCTCCATGCAGCATTAAATAATCTGTGTGCGGCATTAAAGTGGGCCTCTCTGGCAACTTTTACTTTCAAAATATTTTGGGTTTATGGTTAAACTGCTAATTTATGAGCTAGTTTGTTTTTTTTCAACTGCTCAAAAGCAATTTTAAACCAAACCGTGTATTTGTCAGGGTAATTTGCAATATCCTCAATTAAATAGTCAATGTCCACATACTTCCATTCGCAAACTTCTTTTGGATTTGGGTTTGGAAACCCATCAAAAGCTCCTGTAATTACATGGTCTAACTCATGCTCGGTAAGCTTGTTTTCGAATTCGGTTTTATAAATGAAGCTGAATTCTTCTTCTAATTCACAGTCAAAGCCCATTTCTTCCTTCAACCTTCTGTGCGCCGCATCTAGCGTGCTTTCACCTGGTCTTTGGTGACTGCAGCAAGCGTTTGTCCATAAACCACCGCTGTGGTATTTAGAAAATGCTCTTCGGTGAATTAACATTTGAGATTGGCTATTGAAAACAAAAACCGAAAATGCTCTATGGAGTGTACCAGTTTCGTGAGCCTCCATTTTTTCCATTTGCCCTAAAGCATTATCGTCTTTATCTACAACAACAACAAAATCCTTCATTATAAAATATTGAAACTATGTTTTATATATGATTTAAACAACAAGGCAAACTTCTGGTTGTTCGGAATTCGAATTCTTTGTTGTAAAATAGCTGATGATGGAGTGGATTTTATTTTTGAAAACAAAGAGTAATAGTAAACATAAGCTACATAAACTCCAAACCTTGCAGATTTTGGTAATTTTTTGATGCCTAAATATCCTTGGTAAAAATCTTCTTCAATTTCTTCCTCTATTTGCCTTTTAGTTTCATCGTTAAACTTTTTAAGATCAACTCCTGGAAAGTATGTTCTTCCAAGTTTATCGTAATCTGCATTTAAATCTCTTAAAAAGTTAATTTTTTGGAAAGCAGAACCCAAAGCCATTGCCTCAGGTTTTAATTTTAAATAAGTTTCCTCATCACCCTCTAAAAATACTTTTAGACACATTAAACCAACTACCTCAGCGCTTCCTAAAATATATTTTTCGTAAGCGGATCTATCATATTCAATGTTTTCAAGATCCATTTCCATGCTGTCTAGAAATGTATCTATTAATTCAATTGGAATTTTGTATTGATTAACTGCGTTTTGAAAGCTATTTAGGATAGGATTTAAACTAATTTTATGTTCTATTGCTGCATAGGTTTGTTTTCTAAAATCAGCAAGAAGTTCTTTTTTATTGAAATCGTGAAAAGAATCGACAATTTCATCGGCAAACCTCACAAAGCCATAAACAGAATAAATTGGGTCGTGAAACCTATTTGATAAAAATTTAATGCCCAACGAAAATGAAGTTGAATAGGCATTGGTTACCATTTTGGAGCTTTTGAGCGATACTCTGTCGAATAAATCTTTCATGTTAACTAGATTTAAGGTCTTTTTCGATTTCGCGTGCAACAACTTGGCCTGAGATTAACGAAGGCGGAACCCCCGGACCTGGCACAGTTAACTGACCTGTGAAATACAAATTTTTCACTTTTTTACTTTTTAAACTTGGTTTTAAAATAGCGGTTTGTTTTAATGTATTCGCGAGTCCGTATGCATTGCCTTTAAAAGCGTTGTAATCACTAATAAAATCTTTGTGCGCGTAACTTCGTTTGTAAATAACGCTGGATTTTATTTTTTGTTCGGTTAACTCCTCTAATCTTTTCATTACCATGTCGTAGTAAAACTCTCTGGTTTCTTCATTGTCCTCTAAATCTGGCGCAACGGGAATTAAAATGAAAATGTTTTCCATGCCTTCTGGAGCTACACTTTTATCTGTTTGCGAAGGACAAGAAACATAAAAAAGTGGATCTTTTGGCCATTTTGGATTTTCGTAAATTTCTTCGGCGTGTGGGTCAAAAGGTTTGTCGAAAAACAAGTTATGATGGTCTAAGTTTTTTAATTTTTTATCAATTCCTAAATAAAAAATTAAAGATGAAGGTGCCATTACTCTTTTATCCCAATATTCTTTGGAGTAATTTCTAAAAGGTTCGTCTAACAATTTTTGTTCAACGTGATGATAATCTGCACCACCCACAACCACATCAAACTCAAAGTCTCCCTTATCGGTTGTTAAGATTTTTGCTTCGTTGTTTAAAACCTCAATTTTATTTACACCATTTTCTAATTCGAACTTTACACCTAACTCTTTGGCAAGGCTTACCATGCCTTCGATTATTTTGTTCATGCCACCATCAGGATACCAAGTACCCAATTTGATATCGGCATAATTCATTAAACTATAAAGAGCAGGAGTTTTGCTAGGTTTTGCCCCTAAAAACAAAACCGGAAACTCTAAAAGCTGAATGATTTTAGGGTTTTTAAAATGTTTTTTAATGTAAGATGAAATAGAAGAAAAAACCTGCATTTTAAGCAGACCATAAAGCAATCTGCCATCAAAAAACTCGGTTAAACTTCTGCTTGGTTTGTAAACCAAATCGTTAATGCCAACTTCGTATTTGTATTCGCTTTCGTCCATAAAATTTTGGAGCTTTTTGCCAGAGCCTGGCTCAAGCGAATCGAACAACTGTTTAAGCTCATCAAAATTTGCTGGAATATCTAAAAAATCATCTTTACCAAAATAAACTCGGTAGGAGGGATCTAATCTTTTTAATTGATAATAGTCTGAAACTTTTTTGCCAAAAAGAGCAAAGTACTTTTCAAACACATCTGGCATCCAGTACCAAGAAGGGCCCATATCAAACATGAACCCTTTTTCACTAAAATGCCGGGCTCTACCACCCGGCACTTTGTTTTTTTCGAATATGGTTACATCGTGACCTTGTTTTGCTAGGCAACTTGCAACCGAAAGACCGGCAAACCCCGATCCAATTACACCAATTTTGGCCATTTATCTATATTCTTTAAGTTGATCCATTAACCTTCTACGGGCTAAAAATATTCTACTTTTTACAGTACCAATAGGTAAATCTAAATAATCTGCAATTTCTTTGTACTTGTAACCTTTGTTATGCATCTCGAAAGGTATTCTATAATCATCTTCTAAAGCATCAACTTTACTTCTAATTTCTTTGTAAGCTAAAGCAGAATCTGGAATTGTACCATCTTCAGACCTTTTAGAGTTTAAAAAATACAAATCTTCTGTTTGGTCAATAATTGTATTGGCTTTAATAGCTCTTCTGTAATTATTGATAAAAGTATTTTTCATGATGGTGTAACACCATGCTTTTAAATTGGTCTTTTCTACAAACTTGTCTCTGTAAGTTATTGCTTTAACCATAGTTTCTTGCAATAAGTCTTTGGCATCTTCATCGTTTCTTGTTAACGATAGAGCAAAAAACTCTAAACTATTGCTTAATCCAATTAATTCGGTGTTAAAATCGTTGTTAGACATTGAAGTATATTTTTTGTTTAACCTTTTGTTTCAATTGTTAAACAAACGTACGGATAAACTTCATTCAAATCTAATTTTTGTTTAACTTTTTTTGATTTTCATTAAACAAAATGAAGCTTGAGTAATAAATCGGTTGCTAATTTACTGTAAAATAGATTGTTATTACTATTGTTGTATATACAACAAAAAGTTAAAAAGTGTTAAGCAGTTGTCAATAAGTTGATTAATAGTATGTCTCTAATTGAGAAACTTGTTTGAGCCAAGAAGTGTTTTGGGGGAAGTTAATGTCTCCAAGTGTATAATCTGAACCAGAAACTAGAATGGTTTTGTCGGCAAATATTTCTCCTAGTTTATTTACATACTCTTGAACCTCTTCTTTGGTTTTTGAGGTAACCATAAAAGTTAATAAAAACTTAGGGTTGCAAATTTCTACTACTTCAGCCAAATCGCCGAAAGGCACATTTTGTCCCAAATAAACAATTTGTTTACCGTTTGCTTTGAGTAAATAATGAGCAAGTAGAATACCCATTTCATGCAATTCGTTTTCGGGCAGAAACAACAAGAATTTTTCGTTTTGCCTGTTAGGAACACTTAAACCATCAATTGCAGTAATTACTTTTTGGCGAATTAAATTAGAAATAAAATGCTCTTGGGCAGGATTTATTTCATCAATTCCCCACATTAAGCCTACCTTTTCTAAAAAGGGATAAACTATATCGGTTATGGTTTTTTGAAAACCTAACCTCAATACATTGGTAGAAAATATTTTATCAAACTTATCTTCATCCAAATCAATCATGGCCACAATTAGCGCATTGAGCTGAACTTCTAAAGATTTATTAATTAATGATTCATTTGCCTTTTGGTAAATTTCATTAATCATTCTGTTTAATTCGGCTATTTCGAATTTCGAAATTTTCGAAATCTTAAATCCACTGTTAATTAGTAAAGAAACATTTAGCAATTTTTTTAACTGAGAATCGTCGTAAATTCTAATGTTGGTTTCAGTTCGCTGGGGTTCTATTAAACTGTAACGCGATTCCCAAATACGAATAGTATGGGCTTTTATGCCTGATAGCTTTTCTAAATCTTTTATGCTGTAGGTTCCCATTTTATTTATTATATCAACTTAGCGAAACAACTAAATGTTTGATATGTTTACAGAAAAGAAAAAAAAATATTTTTTTGCTCCTTATGATTGCTGATGCTCCAAAAAATATTCAAGAAATTTTAAAAAGGTTACCGCAAAAACCGGGGGTTTATCAATATTTTGATGAGAAAGGAGATATTATTTATGTTGGGAAGGCAAAAAAATTAAAGAACAGGGTAACATCCTATTTTACAAAAGATAAATACGAGAACGGCAAAACCAGATTGCTAGTTTCAAAAATTAGAAACCTTGAGTTTATTGTGGTTGAAACTGAGTTTGATGCTTTATTGCTTGAGAATTCATTAATAAAAAAGCATCAGCCCAGATACAATATTCAGTTAAGAGATGACAAAACCTATCCATGGATTTGCATCAAAAAAGAGAGGTTCCCGAGGTTATTCCCCACAAGAACTTTGGTAAAAGATGGAAGCGAATACTATGGCCCCTATGCTTCAGTAAAAACTATGAAAACTGTTTTGAACTTGGTAAGACACTTATACAAATTCAGAACTTGTAAATACAATTTAAGCAACGAAAACATCAAAGCCCAAAAATTTAGGGTTTGCTTAGAGTATCATATCGGAAACTGCAAGGCGCCATGCGTGGCTAATCAAAGTGAGCAAAACTACAATGAAGCTATTGACAATGCTCGCCGAATAATAAAAGGTGATATTGGCGAAGTAATTAAGCATATGAAACAGCTTATGCAAGAGTATGCTCATGAAATGCGTTTTGAGTTAGCAGAAGATGCTAAAACACAAATAGAGGCCCTAGAAAAATACCAAGCTAAAAGTACAGTGGTAAACCCATCTATCAATAATGTTGATGTGTTTTCGGTTATTAGTGATGATAAGTTCGGTTACGTAAATTACATGAAGGTGAAGAATGGCGCCATAATTCAATCGCATACCTTAGAAATGAAAAAGCGTTTGGAGGAAACCAATCAGAATTTATTGGAAACTGCCATTGGCGAAATGAGGTCAACCTATAATTCTCAAAGCGAAGAGATTTTTACCTCAGAAGATATTGAGTTAGAAATACCCAATGTTTCTATACATTTTCCGCAAAGAGGTGATAAGAAAAAGCTGATTGATTTAAGCTTAAAAAACGTACGTTATTTTATGCTCGATAGACAAAAGGAGCAAGAAAAAGTTGATCCAGACCGACGCAAAAACCGAATTTTAGGACAGTTACAAGAAGATTTAAATATGGATGTTTTGCCAGAGCATATTGAGTGCTTTGACAACTCTAATATTCAAGGCACAAATCCTGTGGCGGCTTGCGTAGTTTTTAAAGATGCCAAGCCAAGCAAAAACGATTACCGAAAATTCAACATTAAAACGGTTGAAGGGCCAAATGATTTTGCCAGTATGGAAGAAGTGGTTTACCGCCGCTACAAAAGGTTGCTAGAAGAAGAAGAGCCCTTGCCGCAATTAATCATAATTGATGGAGGAAAAGGCCAGTTGAGTTCAGCTGTAAAAAGCCTAAAAAAGTTAGACCTTTTTGGTAAAGTCACCATTGTTGGCATTGCCAAGCGTTTGGAAGAAATCTTTTTCCCAAATGATTCAATTCCGTTGTATATCGATAAAAAATCTGAATCGCTGAAATTGATACAATATTTACGAAACGAAGCCCACCGTTTTGGTATAACCTTTCATAGGCAAAAGAGGAGTAAGGATGCCATACAAACTAGTTTAACCCAGATAGAAGGTATTGGTGAAAAAACGGCCACTAAATTATTACGCCATTTTAGGTCGGTAAAAAGAATAGAGGAGTCTAGTTTAGAGGAATTAAAAGAGGTTGTGAATGCCAATCATGCCAATTTGGTGTTTGAGTTTTACAGCAATTCAAATTAGTTTATATTTGGTATGTGCAACGATTATTGAGTTTCATTTTTATTTGGATATCCATATTATCATACTCCCAAGAAAATAAATCTTTTTTTCTGCCCAATAATTATCATTATTTCTACAATGAAGATGCTATAGTTGTTGGAAAAGATTCTACAATAGTTTATAGCTTTTCACATTCAACCTTTGATACTTCCTTCTCCTCGATAGTTACTTATGGAATAAAATCAAAAAAAAATAATTTTTTGAAGTTTGGTAATGTAAATTTTTATGATTTAGAAAAACTAAATGATAATTCTTTTTTAATAGCTTCAGCAAACAACACTATTACTTGTTTTAATGCGGAGATAGACCAAGTTTGGAGAAAATCCATAGATATAAATGAAAACTTTAACATTAAAAAATTAACAGATTCAACATTTTGGCCTACGATTATGAAAAGTTTTTTGTGATTAATAAAAGAGGAAAATTGCTTTTTTCTAAAAAAAGGAATAGTTTTTTTAATCAAAGAGGCTTAGCGGTTTTAGAAAATAAGATTATTCTGATTACAAGTAGATATTTCGGAGTACCAGAAGGGGAAAGGATACTGCTAGAAGTTTACGATTTTGATCTTAAACCTGTTGGTTTATACACCATTGATTTTCCAAATTATTTGTATTTTAACAACATTCAAATAGTAAAACTTAACCTCACTGATCAGCTTATTTTTTCAGTAGGGAATAACCCTTTGGCATTTTTAAAGGTAGATTTTTCAAAACTGAAGGCCAAATCACTTTATGTAAACTCTTATCAAGCCGAGCAAATAAATGGTATGCATCAAATAAATGACTCAACAATCCTGGGCTATGGAGGAACTATGAGTTTAGGGAAAGCATCAAGCGGCTATTTGAGTGGCCCACATTTAGATTTTTTGGTATTCAAAATAGATACAAGTTTCAATAAAAAAGAATTCTTCTCATTAGGGGTTTTAGATAACTTTTGGGGGGATGAAACCAGTTCTCAATTTTTGGCACCAGTCCAAAATGGATTTTTTGCATCATATATCAGCAATAATTGGAATTCAAATCCCAAGTTAAATGTTAATGAATATGATTTCGATTCATTATACTCCTGTGATGCAATTTATAATGGGGATACGATTTTTAATGCTAGTGTATTCAATTTACCAATTTTAATGGACACACTTAAAAAGATGACTGAAATTTCGGAAAATATTAATGATTTGCCCTTTCTGCTCTTTGACACACTTACTCTAGCAGAGGATACCCTTTGCATTAATGATTGCGATTTCAATGTTTTAATTACAGCTAATTATTATGATGATTGGGAAGATAACGGTACATATATAAAAGTTGAAGTAAAAGGTAAAAACAATCCTTATAAAATATCTTGGAATGATGGAGATACCACATGGATTAGAGAAAACCAATTTAAAAGTCATTCTAGTTTTGATGTTTCAGATTCAGCAGGTTGTAAAAGAAGTTTTGAATATTATTTTGATAGAACAATTGGAGTTAAGGAGGTAACTGAAAAAATAGAATTTACTCTTTATCCCAATCCCACTCACGGGATACTTAATTTTTCTACATCAACTATTCAAAAGGTAAACTCTTTACAGATTTTTGATTTGTTTGGTAGGATGGTTTATGAGTTGAAAAATGTTGAGCTTTTTGAAGGGTATTCAATTGACCTTTCTCACTTGCAAAATGGGGTCTATTTTGTGGTTTCTCAAACCGAGAACAACCAATTCACAAACAGAATAATCATTTCGAAATAAATTGTGTAAATTTGGAGTTTAATTCCTAAATTACACAAATTGATAAGCAGAGTTTCCTCAAGAAAGGTATTGGAAATGGCCAAAAAGTTTCCAGTTATTACAATTACGGGTCCGAGGCAATCTGGTAAAACTACTTTGTGTAAATCTGTATTTAGCCAATATGCTTGTGTGTCGTTAGAAAATCCAGATACAAGAGAGTTTGCTCAATCAGATCCAAAGGGGTTTTTAGATACTTATACAGGGAATTTAATTATAGATGAAGCCCAACATGTGCCAGAATTATTTTCTTACATACAAGGCATTGTAGATGAAAAAAAGCAAACAGGACAGTTTATTTTATCTGGCTCTCAAAACTTTTTGCTTTTAGAAAAAATTAGCCAGAGTTTGGCAGGTAGGGTTTATGTTTTTCACTTGCTCCCGCTTTCTTATGCCGAGTTAAAAAATGAAAATGTAAAAGATTTAAAAGATGCTATTTTTTACGGAGGTTACCCAAGATTATTTGATGCCAATATTGCACCAAAAGATTTTTTCCCTTCTTATATCCAAACTTATTTAGAGCGGGATGTAAGAAACATGATTAATTTGAGAGATCTCAATTTATTTAATGCATTTTTAAAATTATGCGCTGGCAGAATTGGTCAACTTTTTAATGCCAACTCTTTATCTACTGAAATTGGTGTAGATGCAAAAACAATACAAAACTGGATTTCTATTCTCGAAAAAAGTTTTGTGGTTTTTAGGCTTTATCCATGGCACGAAAACTTTAACAAGCGAGTAATAAAAACTCCTAAACTTTATTTTTATGATACAGGTTTGGCTTGTGGCCTTTTGGGCATAAAGTCGGTAGAAGAATTAGAACTTCATTTTGCCAAAGGGGGTTTGTTTGAAAATTTTATCATTTTAGAAAAGATGAAATTAAAGCTGAATATGGGAGAGCAAGCAGATTTATTTTTTTGGAGAGATAGCCATGGCAATGAAATAGATGTTTTAGAAACAAAAGGAAATACTCAAGTTGTTACAGAAATAAAATCAGCTAAAACCTTAAAAAATGATTTTTTTAAAGGGTTACAATGGTATGAGAAAATTGCTAAGAAGTATAGCATCAAAAAGCAACTTGTTTATGGGGGGGATGATAATCAGAAAAGAACTGAGGCTGAAGTTATTAGTTGGAGGAATATTGATAGCTTTTAGTTGGAAGTTGAGGGAAAAGCATTAAAAGCGTTTAAAAAAATATTTCCAAAATAGAAATAACACTTTAAATCAGAAATAAGGTTAAAAATAGCTATTTTCGATAAATAAACAGTGGTAGAAAATACCACTAATCCCAGGCTTTTTTTGGATGTATTACAAATAACCCCAAAGGCAAATTCATAATTTCTACATTCGTCACAAATTATTTTTATGCAAAGTCAAGCCAAAACACCTAACCAATATTTTGACGAATTACCGGCAGATAGAAAACCTTACATGCAAAAATTAAGGCAAACTATTTTAGAAAACCTTCCAAAAGGATTTATAGAAGAAATGAATTATGGAATGGTTGGTTATGTTGTACCACACAGTATTTACCCTGCAGGCTACCATTGCGATACAAAAATGCCTTTACCCTTTATGAATATAGCATCGCAAAAAAATTTTATTGCACTTTACCACATGGGTATTTATGCTAACACAGAATTACTAAATTGGTTTACAACAGAATATCCTAAACATGTAAAAACGAAATTGGACATGGGCAAAAGTTGTATTCGGTTTAAAAAACCTGAACAAATCCCCTTTGATTTAATTGGTCAACTGTGCAGCAAAATGCAAGTTGAAGATTGGATTGCTTTGTATGAAAAAAATTACAAAAAGTAATTTTTAAAAAACATATCACCTTATTATTTTATCGCTCAAAACCTTTTGTAAGTGACAACTTTAGCTAAGTTGAAAGGTAGAAAATTGATTGGCTTGCTTAACCTTTCGAGTGCCTCAGGGTGACAAGCTACTTTGATTGAAAAAGTCTGTTTTTCAAAAAGCTTTCAAAAAAACTATGCAATGGAAAAATTGCAGCCGCCATCACCACATTAATGCCCAACTTAATCAAAGGCACGCCTTCGCTCCAAGCATCTACATACGGATCAGTTATTACCAACAAAAACTCAAAGAATATTAAGAAGGGCAAAAACACCGAAAGTTCTACCGCCCATTTGGGCAATTGAATTCTACCCAAGAAAAACACCAAACCAAAAATGGCGAACAATCCAAAACCAATACCTGAGTATTGAATAGAGTTTCTGCGAGCAATTTTTTCAGCTTCGATACGCGCTGTTTCCTTTGCATCTTGTTCTTTAATAAGTTGATGTTTTTCAAACTCCGCGCGGCTTTCTGCTTGGGCTATTTGTTTGGTAATTTCTTCACTTTTAAGACTATCGCTCATTTGCACTTCTAGCTCAAACATTTCAAGGGCCTTCATGCCTTGGTTTTGCGATTTATAGATTTTTTTTAGAGCAGCAGCAGCCACTTTTATTCTTTCAACATTACCAATTTCTTGAGCTAGGCTAAACGATTGAGAGCAATAATCCATTGCTTGGTCAAATTTATTTTGGTGAATAAAAATAAGCCCAATGTTATTAAAGGAATTTGCTATTCCATTTTTATCTCCGATTTCTTTTTTTATTGCTAAACTTTGAACATAATACTCTAGGGCTTTGTCTGTTTTGCCTTGGTTAAGGTAAATAACCCCAATGTTGTTTAAGGAAGTATCAATTCCCATTTTATCTCGAATTTCTTTAAATATTTCTAAACTATAATTGTAATAATCTATGGCAGCGGCTTGGCTTCCTCTTATATCCAAACTTATTCCCTGTAATCTTATCACCTCTCCTTCCCATTTCTTGTTTTCCTTTTGAAGTGCAGCTATTTTTTATTTTTCCGCAAGAGCAAAAGCTGTATCGGGGTTGGTGAATAAATACCCATGCCAAATAAAAGCTTTAAAAGCTTTAAAACGGGTGGTATCAGGCTGGGTTTCATCTAGCCATACTTGGTGCAGGCTGTCGAGGTTGGTTTGCTGCGCAAAAGAAGAAAGCTGAAAGCTGAAAGCGAAAAGAAGAATTGAAAGTAGCTTTTTCATAATCCAAAGTTTGAATCATGAAAAATAAGAAATTGATATTCAATAAGCTTTTCTTGAAAGCTAAAATAAAAAATTAGATGAGATACTAATTTTTTAAATAAACTTCCAACTTTACAATTTCGCCATTGCGTTCTAAAATTTGGTGTGTTTGGTACAATGTGCAGGTTAACGTTTTTTGGGTTTCAACCGAGCCATCTTTGTAGGTTAATGCCATTTTACTTTCGTTAGAAATACTATAAATTACAGGTACTTGGCAATAGGTAAAAGCAAATGAGTTTGGGTTTAAATGTAAGGTATGTGAATTGTCCGAAACATCCATATAGGTAAATTCGGTTTCTTCTTGTAAAAGCTCAGTTTTAAAGTCTAATAATTTCGGACTAAAAGTTAATAATCCATTTTCTAAAGAAATACCCAATTCGCCAAAACGACTTAAAACATCTTCTTTTACTTGACCAGTCATACCGGGTTGTTGTGCTCCTTTCCAAAATGGAGTATGCGAGTAAGGATCTATGCTAAATGCGCCATAAACCTCAGGCGATTTATGCACGCCAATACCTTCAAATATTTCGAAGTAATGGTGTTTTAACTTGTCTATCACTTCGGCAGATTCTCCTGCTTTAATGGCTTGGTGTGTAGTTTCTTGCACAGCCAATAATAACTTAGAAACCATGTGCCAATAAATAGAACCTAAACCTTCGTAACCATAAAATGTACCCGAGCGACCAGTAAACTCTTTGTGGTTAAAAACTTCTTCGTAAAGGTTTAAAACCAGCTCTTTTTCTTCGTTTAGTAGTAGGCCATATTTTTCTGCATCTAAATTATTTAAGGCGGCTTCAAGCTCAAAACCATTTCTTAAACTGCCATTAAAATGATATTGCCCAAAAACATCTTTTTCTATGATTTGAAGGTTGTTATCCTCACCTAGTTTTTGCAATAATTCAGATTTTGCAATTGCCTCTGAGGGAACCTGATTTTTCTGTAAAAAGCCTGATAACTCTTTGAAGGGATAAAGAACATAGCTATTTTGATCTTCTCTGTAAAGGTCGCTTGTTCTTAAATTATCCAACAAATCAACTGCTTGTTGGCCCGTTAAATATCCAGAGCTCAAAGCTGCAACTTGCCCTTCTAACATTTCGCTTAAGTAAGAGACAGAAGTCTCCTTATGCTTGATGTCTATTATGTTGTAAGCATGGAAAAGCTTATCCTGCCTTAAATTGGCATTAATAGCATGTTCCATAAATTTATTACACAACTCAAAAAACGATTTTACTTCATTTAAGTCAAGGTTTATTTTTTCTCCTGAAAATCCTTCACTGTAAATTAACCCTCTGTATTCTGATGAGCTTTTGCCCAACTCATCCATTACTTTTTTGCGCAGGGTATCAGAAAAATTAGAGGTTAAATACCCTTCAAACTTTTCAAATGTTTGGTTCGTTGCCCTAAAATAAGCAGCGAACTCTTTTGAAATTGAAATATTTTCTGATGTGCTTTTTTCGAAAACATCCTTGAAAAAGGTTAAAAATCTTCTTAGGTAATTTAGGGTTACCATTGAAACTCCATTACCTACCAGGGCATTGTTTGCATCATTCCACTCAGGCCTTTGGGTGTTCATCCAAATACCAGCTTCGGGAATAAAATTAGATACTTTGGCTAGGGTAGTAGCCAAAATCTTTTCCATAAAATTTACTTGGTGTACTTTATACCCTCTAGCGGCCAATAAAGCGCCATCAGAGCCAAGTTCTTCTCTATGTTGCCTAATTTTTTCATCCCACTCGTGGTCAAATTCAATGGTATCTTTTGTGTTTTTTATTATTTCTTCGTAAGGCTTAATTTTATATGGAACTGCTGCGTAAACAAAGGCATCTTTGTCAAATAATTCGTTTAGTTTACCTGGTTTGTATTTCTCGATAAATTCTAAAAACTTAAGCAAATAAATTATTTGGTGGTCACCCCAATAGCCAATGTAGCTCCAAGGGTCTTCTGGTTCAATAATTTCCCAATCAAAACCATCTTTGGTAATGCGGTAAGGATTGTAACCATCAAAAGTAGAGGCGTTTAAAAACCTATAAATCATGCCTTCTATAAAGGCTGGGTAAGACCACGCAAGCGCTTCCCAATTTTGAAAAATATCACGCCAGTTACCTTCGTAATCTAAAATTTTAGAGCCATCGTTTTCATTAATGGTATTTATCGAAAACTTGTTCCAAGGTCGACTTGGGTCTCCATGTCTGCGGCTAAATTTTAGGGGTAAATATTCAGTGGCTAGCCTATGAAAAGCAACATCTTTTGTTCCTTGTTTTAATTTTTCTAAATCAGAAAGAGTAAATAATTCAGGCAGGCTTTCTAACCGCTCCTCGTGTTTAAGGTAAACTTGGTTGTTGGCAGTTTTAAAATACTTAACAAAGTCCCATTTTTCAATTTGGTAATTATGGTCGAAAATACCACCACGCATAATGTTAAACATGCTGTTGGCAAAGTGGCGAGCATCTTTTAACGAGTCGGCAGTTTTTTGCATTCCATCTGCCGAAGCAGTTAACCTAATTAAATTTTGGGTTCCGTCTTCAACATCACTTTTAACAAGCTCTAAAAGGTTTTTAGAGTTTTTAATGTGGTTTATGATACCGGCAACAGCAGCATGATTTTTATTTACATCTGCCACAATGTGCCATTCTTTTTTAGCATTAGACTGCAATATAATTTCAGTGGAAATAAAATAGGCCCCTTTTTCTGCTTTTACATCTTCTTCTTGAAATATACTTTGGTTATTTCTAAAGTTTTCTAGTTGAATACTCGATAACAAATGTTTTGGTGAATCAAAACCCATAGACCAAACTACATTTGCTTTTAGAGCTTCACTTGGTTCAGCTTTATCAGCAATAATGGCACTTAAAGCAAAAATCCCTAAACCAGTTTTGGGTTCAAGCTCGCTTCTTTTGTAAGCATCAACTAAGTTGCTTCTTTGGTTTTGAATATCATTTGTAACACCATGAGGTACAATGTTTTGGATGCCATCAACAATTTCTACAGTTTTTTCTTGGTCGGTTAAGTTTTCTAAAGATGAAGTTCTTAAAAAGCCAAATAAGTTTGAAGAATTCCATTGGTAGCGAAAAACCAAACCTAAAGTTTGGTTAATTTCTTCAAACAAAATTTTGTTTCCCCATTTGTTTTTGTAGAGATTTCTTGTAAGTTGGAACTTTCCTTTACTCAGCAAACTAAATGGCTCCCAAAAATGGGTATTATCATTTTGAGTAACTTTAAAAATTGATTTACTTCCAGTTATTTCAGCAGATTCGGTTATTTTATCATCTGTGTAATATGGAAAAAGAGAGTACTCAGCATTTTTTCTGCCTGCTGTTAATCCACCATTGCTCGAAATAAACATCCAATGGTTTGAAGCGCTAACAATGCTCATAAAAAATGGTCGGATACCATCAACATTTTCAATTTTAAAATAGCTCTCTCCTTCAATTTCTAAACTTTTTACCATGTCTGCCTTCATTATTTAAGGTGTGATATTATAGAATAATTAATTCTATAAAAATATAGTTTGCAAATTAACAAAATGATTAATAATTAGAGTAAAAAGTACTATAAGTAAAAATTAGAATATTTTGTCATCTTAATCGTCAACCTAATCATGTCAAAAACTGCAAACCCAACCAAGCCAAAAGTATCTATTGGCCAAGTATTTAAAACCATTATTTGGCCACACCGCAAAATTGTTTCAATAGGATTAGTGCTTATTGTAATAAGCAGACTAGCAAGTTTGGTGCTGCCAGGTGCTACAAAATACCTAATGGATGATGTAATTCCGAATAACGATTTGGAGCTTCTAAAACTGCTGCTTGGAGCCGTTGCATTAGCCATTTTGCTTCAGGCCGCTACTTCATTTTTGTTAACTCGAATTTTAAGTGTAGAAGCGCAAAGGCTTATTGCCACGCTAAGGTCTTCAGTTCAGAAAAAAATCTTACAATTACCAATACGGTTTTTTGATAATACCAAATCAGGCGCATTGGTTTCTAGAATTATGACAGATGTAGAAGGAGTAAGAAACCTAGTAGGAACAGGTTTGGTGCAATTAATAGGAGGGTTGCTCACTGCAGTAATTTCCCTTTTTATATTGATAAGCATTAGCCCAAAAATGACGCTCTTTGTGTTGGTGCCAGTAATTGTATTTGCGTTGATTTCTTTAAAAGCCTTCGCTTATATCAGACCAATTTTTAAAGAACGAGGAAAAATAAATGCAGAGGTAACAGGTCGGTTGACCGAAACCCTAAATGGCGTTCGAGTAATCAAAGGTTTTAACGCCGAAGGATTCGAAATAAAAGTATTTGAAGATGGAGTTGACAAGCTTTTTCAAAACGTAAAAAAGAGTTTAACTTCAACAAGTTTGGTTACCAGTTCTGCCACGTTTTTATTGGGTATTGCATCCACAGGCATTATGGGAATTGGTGGTTACATGATTATGTTTAACGATTTAACCATTGGCGACTTTTTAGCATTTACACTTTATTTGGGTTTTATGATTGCCCCAATTGTTCAAATGAGTAACATCGGAAGCCAACTTACCGAAGCTTTTGCTGGGTTAGATAGAACTGAGGAAATTATGAATATGACCATTGAAGATAACCCTGAAGAAAGAACTGTTTCTTTAGACAACTTTAAGGGCGATATTCAATTTAAAGATGTTTCTTTTGGTTATGAAGAAGGAAAAGAAGTACTTCATAATATTTCGTTCGATGCACCATCTGGGTCTGTTACTGCTTTGGTTGGAACATCAGGCTCTGGTAAAACTACAATTGCGAGTTTAGCAGCAAGCTTTTTAACGCCTGACGAAGGCCAAGTACTATTAGATGGTCAAGACCTCTCTAAAGTTAAATTAAGCTCTTACAGGGCTAGGTTAGGGGTTGTTTTACAAGATGACTTTTTATTTGAGGGAACCATAAGAGAAAATATTCTTTTCCCAAGACCTAATGCCACCGAAGAGCAATTGAATCAAGCGGTATTAGCTGCATATGTAAATGAGTTTACCGATAGGTTTGAAGAAGGCTTAGATTCAGTAATTGGCGAACGTGGTGTGAAATTATCTGGAGGCCAGCGCCAACGTATTGCCATTGCTAGGGCAGTTTTAGCCGATCCAAAAATTTTAATTTTAGATGAAGCTACCTCAAATCTTGATACAGAAAGCGAATCTTTAATTCAAAAAAGTTTGAATGAATTAATTGAAGGTAGAACAACCTTTGTTATTGCTCATAGATTAAGCACGATAAGAAGAGCTTCACAAATTTTGGTAATTGAAAATGGTAAAATTGCTGAGCAAGGTACACATGATGATTTAATTTCAAAAGAGGGAAGGTATCATAATCTTTACACTTACCAAGCCAGAATTTAAGATGGTATGGGGTTTGCGAAAAGTCCAACTTTAAATTTTATTATTAATTTTATTTTTTATATCCAAAACGCACAACCATGAAGTACTTATTGTCGATTGCTTTTTTTTCAATTTCGCTTTTTACTTTTTCCCAAAACCAAGATGCTGTTTTGGGCAAATGGAAAACCATTGATGATGAAACTGGAAAAGAAAAATCTATTGTAGAGCTTTACAAATCTTCAGATGGAAAACTTTACGGAAAGGTTCATACTATTTTAAATCCAGAAAAGAAAAATTCGGTTTGTGATAAATGTGAAGATGGTAAAAAAGATCAGCCTATTCAAGGAATGGTAATAGTAGATGGTTTACAATTTGTTGATGGTGAATGGGAAGATGGAACTATTCTAGATCCAAACAACGGAACTTATTACGATTGCAAAATATGGGTTGATGAAGAAGACCCAAATAAATTAAATGTTAGAGGTTATGTTTCGTTTTTCTTTAGAACTCAATATTGGTATAGAGTCGAATAATTTCCATATTCAGATTTAAATTATTCCTGCTCATCAATTAAATGTTGTGAGCAGGTTTTTTTTTGCCTAATCTTGGTTAATCAATAATATAAAAGTAACATGCAATCAATTTTAGGAGCTGGAGGTCCAATTGGAATAGATCTAGCAAAGGCGCTGAAAAACAATGGCCATAGTAATATTAGGTTGGTTTCGAGAAATCCCAAAAAAGTTAATGATTCTGATGAGCTTTTTCCTGCCGATTTAACAAATAGGCAACAAGTTCTCGATGCTATTAAGGGCTCAGAAATAGTTTACGTTACCATAGGTTTTCCATATCGGTTAAAGGTATGGCAGGCTTTATGGCCACCATTTATCAAAAATGTTATTGACGGTTGCGAGCTTCACAAAGCTAAGCTTGTATTTTTTGATAACGTTTACATGTATGATAAAACTGAAATTCCTCATCAAACAGAGGAAAGTAAAATAAACCCACCTAGCGAAAAAGGCAAGGTTAGGGCCAATGTTGCAAAACAAATTACTGATGCTTACAAAAGCGGGAGAATTGAAGCACTAATTGCTCGATCTGCAGATTTTTATGGCCCATTAGGTAAAGATCGCTCTGTTTTAATGAGTTTGGTTTACAATGCAATAAAAAGTGGTAGAGGACCAAATTGGTTAAAGGCTATGGATATGCCTCACTCATTTACTTATACTCCTGATGCTGCTAAAGCTGTGGCCATTTTGGGAAATAAACCTGAAGCGTATAACCAAGTTTGGCATTTGCCAACACATAGAGGACTAACTGGCGAAGAGTGGATAAGTCTTGTTTCAGAAACGATGGGAAAAAAGAAAAAAGGCTCGGTTATGCCTGGTTTTATGATTACGATTTTAGGCTGGTTTATTCCAGAGATGAGAGAATTTCCTGAAATGCTATATCAGTATGACCAAGACTACTTCTTTGATTCATCAAAGTTTGAGCAAGCTTTTCCAGATTTTAAAATTACAACGCCTGAAGAAGGAATTAAAGAAACAATAAAAATTTTAGAAGGTTAATTAAGCTTGTCTGTCAAAATTTCCATTTCGATAAAAGGGGCAACTTTTTCGTAACAAATGCGGTAAGTAGCATCAATAATCGGAATTTTCACATTGTATCTTTTGTTAATTTCAACAATACTTTCAATGGCATAATAACCTTCGGCAACCATGTTCATTTCTATTTGAGCAGAACGCACTGAATAGCCTTTTCCAACCATACTTCCAAAGTTTCTATTTCGGCTAAATTGAGAGTAAGCGGTAACCAAAAGGTCGCCTAAATAAGCCGAGCTTTTTACATCTCTGTGGGTTGGGCTAACAGCATCAATAAATCTTTCGGCTTCTCTAATGGCATTAGAAATTAGCAAGGCTTGAAAGTTGTCTCCGTAACCTAATCCGTTGCAAATACCCGCAGCAATAGCATAAATATTTTTGAGAACGGCACACATTTCGGTGCCAAATAAATCATCAGAAGTAGAAGCTTTTATATATCTGCAGGTAAGAAGTTTAGCAATTACTTCAGATTTTTCTTCGTCGGGGCAAGCAATGGTTAAATAAGATAATTTTTCCATGGCAACTTCCTCAGCATGGCAAGGCCCGCTTATCATACCAATATTATCGTAAGGTATATTAAACTTTTTGTGAAAATACCTTGCGGGAATTGAATGCACTTCGGGTACAATTCCTTTTATAGAGGTAAAAATTATCTTGCCCTTGAGTAAATCATCTGGCGAATCTTTAAAAAGATCAAATAGAAATGCCGATGGGTGAACCATCACCAATATCTCAGATTTGTCAATAACCGATTGAAGGTCTGTAGTTACACTAATTCTATCGGCATCAAATTTTACTGAGCTAAGGTAACGAGGGTTTCTTTGGTATTGCTTCAAAAATTCAACTGAATCTTTGTTTCTCATCCACCAATGAACAGTGTCAACATTATTGGTTAAAATTTTAACCAAAGCAGTTGCCCAACTTCCTCCTCCTATTACGCCAACCGTGCTATTTTTACTGATCATGGTTACAAATAAAAACAAAAAAGCCCAATAGCATCGCTATCAGGCTTTTTACGATTTTTTTAACTAATTATTGAATAACCAATTTGATATTTTCTATTCCAATTGCGTCACCAACTTTAATAAAATACACTCCTGAAGCGATGTCGTCTAAACTTAACTCAAGTGTTTGGTTGCCAGAAATATCTAAGGTTTTGTTTATGTAAACACCACCTTTTAAATCTACCAATTGGAGGTGAATAGTTCCTTTGTAGTTTACCAAATCTAGGTTAACAATCCTTTCAGCAGGATTAGGATACACCGAAACCGTTCTGTTATTGGTTATTTCAACAATACCAATGCTTCCACATAATGCTGGGTCAGTGGTTAAGCTAACTGTTGTTGATGCTGTGTTTTCGCAACCATTGTTGTTGGTTACAGTTACCCTATAAATTCCATCAGTCGAAACTTTTATTGTTGGTTGTGTTGAACTGTTAGACCACTCATAACTAGACCAATTTCCTGCTTTTAGCTCAACAAAGTCTCCCGCACAAATTGTTGTATCATCTGGAGTTATCGAAACATTTGGCAAATTAAAAGTTTGGTTTAAGGTTACTTGGTCTGAGCCTTCGCAACCATTTGCATCGGTTACGGTAACACCATAAGTTCCTAATGAAGAAATAAGAATTTGAGTCGCTGTTGAATTATTACTCCACAAATAACTAGCAAATCCTGTAGGTGCAGATAAAATCAAGTTTCCTCCTTGGCATAGACCATTTACATTTCCTAAATCAACTTTTGGAAGTGAGTCAACCACGGCCAAAGAAGTATCTGAATTTGAACAACCATTTCCATCTGTAAAGGTGTAGGTTAAAACATTTTGACCTGCAGTAGATGGGTTGAAAATACTGTCTAAGGCAACACCAAAGCCTGAGTAAACTCCGCCAAAAGGTAGACCTGAAGATAATGGGAATGGAATACTTTGAGCACAAACTCTTGGTACCGAACCAAAACTAACATTTGGTAAAGAGTCTATAGTTATCATAGTTGAGGCAGCGTTTGAACAACCAATTGAGTCGGTATAAGTATAGGTTACCATGTTTGTTCCTACCATTGCCAAACTAGGATCGAAGTTTCCTAAAGAATCAACTGCTGTTCCTGCGTAAACACCACCAATTGGTAAGCCTTGAGATAGTGCAATTGGTAAATCGTTAGCACATAAATTGGCTATCGACCCAATAGAAACCGCAGGCTGTCCGTTCACCAAAACAGAAATGGTATCTGTTCCAGAACATCCATTACCATCAGTATATGTGTAAACTATGGTATCTAAACCTACAAACATTGGCATAAATACAGAGTCCATGCTGATGTTGTTTCCTGAATAAACACCTCCAAATGGCAGTCCAACATTTAAAGTTTGGGCAGAATCGCCAACACAAGCAGCTGCAATATTTCCAACTGTTACGGATGGATTTCCATTAACCATTACCATAGTTGTGTCTGAAGCTGAACATCCATTTACATCAGTTCCCACAACATAATATGGGTAGGTTCCTAAAGAATCAATATTTAATGTGATGTTGTTACCCGATGCTGTTACATTCCATTGGTAAGATGAAGCTCCAATGGCCGAAAGCGTAAAGTCAACACCTGAACATGCCATATTATCTGCTCCTGCATTTACAATTGGGTTTGCATTTAAAGTAATTGTTATGACTGCTGAAGGACTTTCACAACTTCCTACAGTTTGTGTAGCATAAACGGTATTTGTTCCTTGCATTAAAGTTGGAGAATAGCTGTTTCCAACCCCAATACTATCTGCTGCAGTTAAAGTTGGAGCGCTATACCATTTAATGTTTGCACCTGTTGCAGTTAAAGCCGAAACTGTATTTCCAACGCAATAGGTTGTGTCATTTGAAACCAATGGAGCAGCAGTTTGACCAGGCGCTGTTAATGTAATTGAAGTATCGGTAACAGAGCAACCACCGTCTTCAACAACAACAGTGTAACCCGCAGAACTTAGGTTGTTGAAGATTCCCGAAGTAGAAAAAGTATTTCCTGCATCTATAGAATACATTAGGTTTCCTGCTCCTGCAGTTGCTGAAATATTTATTGAACCATCAGTTGCTCCACAAGTAGAAATTTGAGAAACTGTAACAGCATTAACAACTGGAATTGGGTTTACAATTAAGAATGTTTCAATAGTTGAATCGCAGCCATTTGAAGCTGAATAAACATCAGTGAATAAACCACCTATTGTTTGGAAAGCTCCGCTTAGCATAATACTATCACCTGCACAAATTGTAGCAGTATCTTGAGTTAATGAAGTTGGTAACACAGTAAGGTTAGTGGTTACAATGCTATCACATCCAAAAATAGTTTGGAAATTGTCTTGGTATGTTCCTGCAGTATTTTGGAAGCTTCCTCCCAATAATATGCTATCGCCTGCACAAATACTAGTATTTAATGTATCGTTAAATGCCATTTGAATCATTAACTCAGTATAAACAACACTATCGCAACCTGAAGCCGATGACAAAGAATCAACATACCAACCTTGTGTGTTTTGGAAACTTCCTTCAAGTAAAATACTGTCTCCGGAACAAATTGTAGCCATTACTGAATCTACTGTTGGTTGCATAACCATCAGTTGAGTTATGGTAACCGAGTCGCAACCAGAAGCAGTTGATGTAGTATCGAAATAAGTTCCAGAGTTATACTGATAACTTCCTCCAACAAATAAACTATCGCCCAAGCAAATGTTTGTGCTTACGTTGCTAGAAATAGTATTTGAAACTGTAAGGTTTGTTGTTACTATACTATCGCAACCAAATGCAGAAAATAAAGTATCAGTGTAACTTCCAGATGAAGTTTGCCAAGCACCACCTGCAAATAAGCTATCACCCAAACAAATACTTGTGTTGAGGTTTGTATTTACCAATGGAGCAATCATTAAGTTAATTGTGACAACACTATCGCAAAACTGAAAAGTAGTGAAGTTGTCTGTATAAATTCCAGGAGTACTTCTAAATGCACCACCAATAAAAATTGAATCGCCTGCGCAGATGTAGGAATCTACTGAATCTGATTTAGAAGGTAGAATATTTAAAGTTGTGGTTACAATGCTGTCGCAACCAAAGCTATTTTGCAATGAATCAACATAATTACCTGCTGTGTTTTGCCAAGCTCCTGCCAAGAAAACACTGTCGCTTGCACAAATTTCAGTTGTATCAAATCCTACTGAAGTTGGGTTTGAGGTAACATAAACGTAGCCCATGTTAGAGCAGCCATTTGTATTGGTGAAACTGTAGGTTAAAGTGTCATTTCCTGAAACCAATGATGGATTAAAATCTCCGGTTGTTGCGTTTACTATTCCGTTACCCATCCACATGCCACCTGATGGCGATACTGGTATTGCAGTGATTGGGTCGTTTCCACAGAAAGTTAAACTTAAAGAGTTGTAATTTGGTGTTGCATAATTGGCCAGTGTAGTTGTTGGTCCGCTCCAAGAAGTATCTACTTCATCATCTGGAATTGCATCAAAGGTTCCGTGACTGTTTTGATCGCCGGTTACAAAAAACTGAACATTAATGCTGGATGGATTACCCAATGAAGCTTTAGAAATAGCAACTTCAACAAAATCATTTCCAATTCCGTAAGTTGTTGGTGAGGCTTGATTTCCAATACCTGCCCATGAAACGCCATTCCAATTGTGGAATTCAGCATAATTTGCTGTTGCATCATAGTTTCCCCTAAAGATAAAATCAGGAGCATCAGCATGACCATAATTAATATCTCTACTCCAAGAATCTATTGTTCCACCTCCTGAAGTTGTATTGATTAAGAAAGCCCATGCTTGCCAGCTTTGTGTTTGAGCAGAGGCACCTAAATAATAGTTGTTGGCATCTTCAGCTAAATAAAGATTACTTGCATTAGCACCTGCCCAACCAGCAATTCCATCTGCAGAAGCAATTGGGTTATTCCATGCTCCAGTTGCATCTAAAACACCATCAATTGTTGGAGTTGAAGAGGTGCCAAAAGAAATAGAAGGCAATGAGTTTACAACCAAGTTAAATTGGGTAATACTATCACATCCTGAAGTAGATAAAGAGGTATCTGAATACATTCCACTTGATGTGTAACCTAACCCATTAAAGAATGAAGTATCGACTGCACAAATTGTATCATAAATATTTACCATGATGTTTGGACTAACACCTACGGTAACTGTATCAGAATTAACGTTTCCACAATTGCTTGATAGCATTACAAAATAGTTTCCTACACCATTTACCCAAATTGAAGTATCGGTCGCGCCTGCAATTAAACCAGAGTCATTCATCCATTGGTAAGAGCCAACCCCAAGTTGATTGTTTACAAACAGCATGGTTGAGTCTCCTTTGCAAAAAGTTAATCCGTTGGTGGTCGAAACCATAGGAGTATTGATGCCTGGATTACTTAATGTTACCGAGTCGTTTGCTGAACAATTGTTGGCATCAAGAACAGACACGTAATAAGTTCCTTCAACCAAATTCATAATTGAATCATTAGAACCAAAGTTTGTCCATGAGTAGGAGTAGGGAGAAGTTCCGTTATTTGCCGCAGCAATTGCTATTCCGTTTGAAGCCCCACAAAAACTAGGGTTTATGCCCGAAATACTTAGAGTGGGATTTGGGTTTACAGTAACTGTTACCGAATCTGTAACCATGTTAAACCCATCATCAACAGTTAAGTAATATTTTGTAGTTATACTTGGTGATGTAGTTGGGTTTGAAATTGTAGTATCAGATAGTCCTGAAGATGGATTCCAAACAAAAGAATAATTGCCTGTTCCGCCTGAAACATTTGCAATTAAACTCGAAGTATCGCCAAAACATATTGCCGCGGCAGTTGGGTTAATTTGCAAAGGACCACCACTAATGAAAGCGGTATAATTATCTGATCCTGAGCAACCAGTAACAATATCAGTTACTTCAACAGAAAATGGAGTAACAGCATTAAGGTTATTGGTTACAACCTGAGAAAGAGTTGAGTCAAGCAAAGCACTTCCTGGACTCCAGTTGTAAGTGTATGCGCCTATTGGAGAAACAACAACATTCATCGTATCAAATGTTCCATAAATTACTGTATCCAATCCAACAATCGATACAGAAGGGGTAATATTAGAAGTTATAAAAATAGAATCGTTTACATTACAGTTTTGGGCGGATGTTGCTACTACATAAAATGTAGAGTCTGAGGTAATTGTTAAGTTTCCTGAACCTGCAACATTACTTCCGTTGCTCCATGAGACTGTTCCGTTTGAAGTTGCGGTTAAATTTAGGGTTGTTCCCTCGCAAACAGAAGTATCGTTTGAAAGACTTAAAGTAGGTAGGGCATTTACAGAAACATTTAAGGTATCAGATGCTACACAATTATCAGTTGAGGTTAATTCTACCCAATAGGTTGTATTTGTTGATGGAGAAACAAAAATTGAGTCTGCACTAGAAGTATTGCTCCAAGCCACGGTGTTTCCATTTGAGTTTATTTGAAATTCTAAAGTTTCGCCATCACAAATTGAAGTATCGTTTCCTAGAGCAACTGCAGGTGATGTGTTTACAATAATAAATGCAGAATCTATAGAAGAGCATCCATTATTAGTTACTGTTACAATCATTAATGAGTCTGAAGTTGCGTTAAAACCTAAGGTGTCGTTGGTTGAGCCATCATTCCACAAATAAGTTGAACCACCTTGAGCAACTAATTGGTATGGTAAATCGGCATCGCAAACAGAAACATCGCCACCTATGTTTACAGAAGGGAGGTTAAAAATATTGATGGTATCTGATGCAGTTCCAACACATCCAAATTGGCTTGTGAAAGTGTAAGTTAAGGTATCTAACATACCACCTAAACCAGTTGGGTAATAATCTCCAGATGATGTATTGGTAAAACCATTTCCACTCCAAACGCCACCCATAGGGCTAGCTGAGAAAGTAAGGGCACCAGCATCTTCACAAAGGTCTGAAACAAAGTTACCTGAGGTTGAAACTGAATTGTAATTGCTTAACCTGGTAACTACTCCGCTCCAAGCATTAGTAACTTGGTCTGTTGGCAATGCATCAAAAGTGGCATGGTCTGCAGTGTTTCCCGTAATGTAAAACTGAACACCAATGTTATTGGGGTTTCCTAAATCTGAAAGAGCAATTCTTACTTCCACAAAAGCGTTTTCATCCTCTGCAAAATCAGCAGCTGGCAAAACATTTTGTACCCATGCCGAACCATCCCAACTTCTTCTTTCAGCATAGTTTCCAAAAGTTACTTTTACTACATGGTCTGGTAAGCTGTCGTTTGAATATTTAATTGATCTTCCCCAAACTTCAGAACTATCTCCACCAGTTTGAGAGTTTATGGCAAAGCCACATTCTTGCCAACTTTCGGCAAAAATTTCAGCGCCTAAATACAAGTAATTATTGTCTCTAGTTGCGTAAAGGTTTTTGGCTTCAGCATTTGACCAGCCTACATTTCCATCACCCATAGCAATAGGGCTTCCCCAAACTGATAAGCCATCAAATGTTCCATCTAAGGTTGGGGTAGAGGCTGAAAAACCACTTATAGTAGGGTTTGGTGAAATGAAAACATTGTTTACAACAAATGAGTCGCAACTTAAACTTGAAGTTAAAGTATCTAAATAAACACCTGAGGCTGAAGCATATTTTCCCGAAGATAGAAGTACACTGTCTCCATTACAAATTGTATCGAACAAATTGGTTGTATAAACTAGGTTAGGGGTAATTAATAAAGTATCTCTTATGCTTGAAAAGTCATCGTAAACCCATACTGTAACCTCCATGGTATCGGTAATTTGAGCCATTGGAGAAGCCAAAGTATCGTCATTAAAAATTCCGTTTGGTCCCCAATTGTATTTTAAGGTTGTTGTTCCGCCTGTTGCATTAGCAGAAAGCATAACACTATCACTTGCACAAGGAGTTAAGGTGTTCGAGGCAATGTTTATTGAAATTGGTGTTGGACATGTGTTAGCCATACCAGGTGAAGCGTAAGTTATGCCATCAACATAATCAGTTGAAATACTCCAATTTAAAGCCTCAGTGTTGTTTGCATTTACATCGCACAAAGCCAAAGAAAAACCATTTCCATCTGCGCGAGAGTCCCAAGGAGAGCCATCATCATAAGTAACACTGTCAATAACTTGGTTTAAGGTATTTCTCAAAACAATATTATCTGAGGAGTTTGTTAAGTTTCCTGTACTTGATGGATTGTCCATTTGAAACAAGTGAGAAACTGTAAATACATTTTTTAGAGCTGCTGTATCTAAAGCTATCACAGCGTATTCTCCTGAAGGTAGATTATATGTTGGAAAGGTAAAATCGAAGGCATCTTCAAAATACAAACCACCAAGGTTAATTATCCCAGAAGTGTTATTTAATATTTCTACAAACTCTAATGTATCAGTTGAGGCACTGTTGTACATTATTTCAGAAATTACCAATCCAGTATTGGTGCCATTGTAGAAAAATGGGAAATTATATGGAGAAGCCAATGGGTTTCCGGCTAAGTCTCTAACACCATTTATCGTTAAAGTATTGGGAGCTCCAACTGGTATACTTGTAAAGGTCAAGAATGCTGTATCTTGAGAATTACTCAAGGTTATGCTTGTTAAACCCGAAACTCCTGTGTATCTTGAAGTTGAAGTAGCAGAAGTATCTACTGCTTCATCAAAAACTACATTTATTTGGGTTGATGAAGTTACATAAGAATTAATAATTGTTGGTGGAGTAATATCTGAATTTGAAGAGCCAATTAAAATGTCATCCACATTCCAAAACTCAGAGGTTGAATTGTTATTTGCTTCTACTTTAAATTGAACTGTAGAAGTTCCGCTTGGAATGTTTATCAATAAATTTGAATAAATAGGAGGGTTATTTGTCCCTGCGGCTGCAGTTAGCACAGTATCTCTATTGGCCATTATGGTTACTCCATCATTACTGTATCCCCATCTTGCATTGCTGTTTCCAAATAATTGAATATTAGGAGTAGTGGCGTATGCAGCTCCGTTAAGAGAAACAAAAACTTTAAATTCATCTGTACCATCAACCCCATTGCCACTAGTACCTGATGTTGCCGAAATAAACATTTGAATATAAGCTCCAGAAACCCCACCGACATTAACTAATGGGGTTTCAAAAGCCCCTGAACCATTAGACAAACTCAAACTTGTAGCGCCTGTTTTAATTCTTTGATTAGAAGGAGTTTGTGTTGCTCCATTGTTTGTGGTAGTATCAAACGCCAAGCTAATGGTAAGAGGTAAATCATCTGCCAATGAGTTTTCAAACCCTTGAAATAAAGGTATTGTAAGGGTACTGAATGGTAAGCTTACCGGAACTGGCATTACATTGTTTGCAGCATCAGCAATATTGGCAATTATTAGTGTATCAACTCCAGAAATTGGAGATGAAAAATTGAGTGTAACTGTGTCGCTTGAAGAATTTAGAATAGCACTTGTAAGGTTAGCAACACCAGTATAATTTGCTGTATTTGTAGCTGTTGCAGAGGTAATAGGCTCATCAAAAGAAACCTTTAACTGGGTGTTAGAAACCACCAAAATATTTGTGGGAGAAGGGGCAATTACATCAGAAATTAACTTACCACCAACAAGAAAATTATCTACCTGCCATGTTTCAGCTAAGCCAGAAGTTCCGTAATACCTAAAAGCAAAATATCCATCAGTGCCAGAAAGTGAGTCAACATCCAAGAACCCATAATTTAACCAACCTGAAAAAGCGCTAGAAGAACTTGCATCATTAAATGGTACTGCTATTTTTTTCCAATCTGCTTGGTTAGGGGCTCCTGACCCAGAATAATTTGATGAAAAGTAAAGTTCTAAATCAGGCCCATCGAACCTTTCATTTGTTTCAAAGCTTAGTAAAGATGAATCTAATCCTGATAGAGAAATTAATGGTGATATCAACCAGTCTTCATCATCCTCATCGCCAAAACCATTCATTTCAAAATATCCACTTCCACAGGTCCAAACATCTGTAGCGCCTATTGAGTCGAAGGTTGTGAATTGAGTGTTGATACAATCAGAAAAACCATCAAAAAATAAGGTGTCAAAATTTACGCTCGGCACTGTAAATGATAAACTAGGAACAGATGCAGTTTTAAAGTCAATATCTGCTCCAGAATTTGTGTAAGGATAAATTTCAAAATCGTAAGTTTCGCCTTGAATCAATTGGCCAAGATTATAAGATTGTGTATCTGCAATATGGTTAAGGTTTAATGAGAAATTTCCATCCGAGAAATCTGAATCATCAGAAACAGGGCTGTTATCTGCAACTGTGGCAAATGTTCCTGTTGAGGTTTTTCCAATTAAAAGGTAGCCTTCTGGATATTGTGTTCCTGTATCAGCATCTATCCAAGAAATTGAAGTTTGAAAAATAGAGTTTGAATCAACCATAAAGCCTGTAGCATGGTTAGTTGGTTCGGGGTTAACTGGTGCTGCATAACCTATCCACAATCCTGGGTCAAAATCGGCAGGGGCATTTTGAGGGCTATTGGTTGTGCCATTTCCTCCCGAATCATTCCAAATATTCCATTCAGAAGCCAAAAATGTATCACTAGGCATGGTAACTGCTGAGTCTCTTTCTGCTCTTCCATCTTCAAATTCATGATCTGTACCAGAGCCATCTTCACCAATTCTTCCAAAAAAGTCAGTTACAATTCCTGAAGGTGATTCTAAATAAATCTGGTCATCGCCATTACTATCTGCAGGGCCGCCCGTTCCTCCATTTTGGTCTGCAGAAATACCATAAACAATTGAAAAATTTGTTGCATCATTTGCTACAACATAAAATCCTTTTGAGGGAATTGTTCCTGTTAAGTTTAAAGGAGTTGAAGGCGAAGTGTTATTATTGGTATAGCGACCGATTTTCCAGCCCTTTGAAAGGTCAATAGCTGTATCTTCATTATTGAAAATTTCCACGAAGCGTGCATTTAAATCATTATCTGGATCTGCTATTTCTGTAATAAATAATTTGGGCGCTTGAAAAGAAGTGTAGTTATAGTTGCTTCCACCATTGTTAATTAAATTAATGGTTTGCATATCAATATCGCCATTTGGGTTGGTTACTGTAGTTGAAAAAACATAGTAATTAACCGAAATTCCATTGGATTGTGCAGGAATCCAAGTAAAGCCTGAATCTGCTGATATGGTTACTTCTGTTAGGTTTGATGTAGCAAAACCATCAGTTGAATACCTCACATAAAATTTTTCTTCTACTGAAGGTGTACTTGATAATTTTAATCCAATAAATACTGAATCAGCAGGTGTAATATTTGAGGTAGGTGTTTGGTCAACCTTGGTTAAGGTAACGGGTTGAGCGGATGTTTCCATAAATATTGCATTGGTATTTGTATAACCAATATCTTCAAAGTTTACTGTATACCATTTTCCATCTGTTACTGTAATTGAGTTATCGGTTCCACCTTGGTGCGTGTAGCTTTGGATGGTATTCATGCTTACTGTTACATTTGCCCACTTGTTGCCAAAATAGTTTCCTGTAGCACCACTTGTAAATAGCCAGTCGTAAGTTCCTGGTGTTACATCACCTCCTGAGGTAGCGCAATGAATGGTGGTATGATAGCGTTGAGTGCCTGCAGTAATAAGGGTAATATCGCCTGATGCAGATTGATTTGGATTTCTTAATGCATCAATTGCTGGTGGGTTTGAGAAAGAATCCCAAGTTCCAGGCATATTGATAGATTCTGGACCATAAATTTGAGCGTTGAGTGAAAAAGTTAATAGAACTGCACAAAAAATTGTAATAATTCTTCTCATAATAGCACGTTTTATTGGATAAGTGTGATTTTGACAATAACAAACTTAAGAGATTTAAATTAATTAAATGTAATGTGAATTTTACTTGTAAAACATTAAAAACTAATTCAGTAAGCTAAGTCAGTAATAACATTTACTTCAAGGTTTTTGGAGGTAATAATTTTAGGTTCGAATTCTATCTCTTTTTCGGGAATTAACGATGAACCAAAGGCAATTGAAAATATGAGTAAGCCTAAAACTATCAAGGTTATTTTTAAAGAAGGAAGACCTTTTTTCATCAATTGCAAAGGATGTAATTAAATGAAAATCAAATTTGTAGCAAGGGTTTTGTTAATCAACGAAACAATTGTTAATAACTACAGTTTGCCACCTAAAGTACATGTGGTTTTGTAAACATTGGTTTCACCTGATGTTGAATAAGCTTCCATCACCAAAAGGTAAATTCCTATTTCAGCTTTTACGCCATAGGTGTTTCTACCATCCCAACTTAAAACCCCATTTTTGCCGAATGAGTAATTGGTAACCAATTCATAAATTTCAATGCCTTTGGGGCTGTAAATTTTTACCGAACCTGCATAGCCGTTGGATGGAAGATTGTAAGTAATGTTCAAAACATCGTTGTATCCATCAAAGTCGGGCGAGAAAATTTCAGGAAAAACCTTCAAAACATCTTCAGGAATATTGTCGCTTTCAGAAGCAGCATTTTCATATCCTGGGCTCGCAAAATTATCTGGCTCAGCGGCCGATGTCCAATTTGTAGGTTCGTTGGTTGGTCGGGTTGAAGAAATTCGCTCCAAAGAAACACCATTATTATCATCAATAAAAGGCAAATGATAATCTTCTAAATAATCAAACCTATCGAAAATTGAGTCTAAATCAGATAGAATTAATACTGAGCCTTGGTCGTTTGAGTAACTAGGCAAAGTTTCAACCTCGCACAAATTTCCTTGGTTGGCAAATGTGTATTCTTCTTTAAGTTCAATATTGCTTTTTGAAATTGCCAAATAGCTGTTTGGGAAAATAGTTAACGGTTCTTCAGAAATAGTGTAAACCGAGCCAATGGTATCATTCTCACTATCCCAATTGGCCAATTTCCAATTTTGTAAATTGATGTATTTGGCTGAATTGTTTCGAATTTCTACAAAATCAGTGCCCGTTGAGCGCCTTGGGTTAAAAAGTACTTCGTTAATGATAATATCGTTTTTCTGAGCAATTTCGGGCAAACCAAATTGAACTGAAATTTCTTCAGAAGTGTTTCCTGCACAATCGTAAACATCATTTAAAGTTAGCGTGTAAACTGTTTTTGGTTCTAAGTTTTCACCAAGTTTTATCACCAGAGTGTTTTGATTTTTGAAACTTACTGAATCAACTAAAATGTTGGGCGAAATTTCTATAAAGGCCAAAACACTCAAAGCGCTATCTAAAGTCTCATTAAATTCTACCCAAAGGGTATTGCTTCTGATAGCGTTTACTGAAGTTATTTGAGGTGAAGTTTCATCGTTCACAATTTGGTTAATGCTGTTTTCCCTTCCAGGAGTTCCTCCAGATACATCAATTGAAGCTCCCCAGTTTGCTGAGCCACCACATGGGTTTTTGGGGTCTTTTTGTTCGAGGGTAAATCCGCCGTTGGATTTGGTTTCATCTTCAAACCAATCGTCTAAATAACTAATTTGGTGAATTAGTTTCCCATCGGCATTTCTGAGTGATAAAATATCTCCTGTGTTATTTAAAGATGGAAAGTTGTTGAGAGGTACGACTTTTCCATATTTTAAAAAATCGGGTGAGTCGCTGTTTTTCACCAAAATGGCGTATTCTTTGGCTTGTAAAACAGCATCGGGCAAAATTTCAATTGTAGATGCATCAGAAAATTTAAGTCCATTTAAACTCATTAACTGATTGGTAGTGTTGTAAATTTCTACAAACTCAATTTCAGGTAGGCTAGGAGAAATTGTGGCATCAGGAATTGAATAAATTTCGTTAATCACGACTTCAAATGCCTCTGGGTTTTTGCCAATTCCAAATTCAATTGAAGTGTCTTTCATTGTAATCCCATAACAATCTTGAAGACCCGAAATAGGTAAAGTGTAAATTAGTCCTTTTTGAATTTGAGGAGTAGAAAATAAAATTACTTGGTTGTTTTGTGGATGATTTAAACTCAACACTGAAAAAGTTACACCACCAGCATTAAATACCGCATTGAAAACAGATAAGCTATCTAATGTTGTGTTGAAATTAATAGTTAAAGTATCCTGCCCTCCAACTGAAAAGGAAATAATTTTTGGTCCGTTTTGATTCGGAATTGTATCAAAAGCAGCGTTAATGGTTCCAGGTGTTCCACCGTTTGGCGATGAGCTTGCAACATAGTTTTGTCCATCTGTTTTGCAAGGGTCTTTGGGAGAAATTAACTCTAGGGTAAATCCGCCATCGTTTTTTGCGTCATTGGCATACCAAGTGTCATCGTAAGCAATTGAATCAACTACAAAATTTGAAGCTGTTTTTAGCCTTATTTGGTCGGAGGTGTTGTTTAAACTAGGTAGGCTTGAAACGCCGATTACATCGCCGAAAGGCATAAAATCTAAGGTATCGTTTTGGTTACAAATAATTAAAAACTGAAAAGGGTTTAAAATAGCATTTGGCAAAGTTCTGAGGTTGCTGTTATCGCCAATTTGCCAGCCTGTTAAATCGAAAGTTTTATTGGAGTAATTCCACAATTCAATAAATTCCTTTTCGGGCAAGTTATTTGGAGGTGAAGGGTCTGCCATAAATTCGTTAATTACTACATCCCTAAAGTTTGGGGTATCGAATTGAAAATAGGTAAAAGGCTCGTTTACAGATTGCATCACATTTCCGCTTGTATCGGTTAAGTTGTTAATGGCAATTGAAACAGCTTGGTTGGCAGGAAATGAATTTAAAAATGATAAATCTATACGCCTATTTTGGTTGTTTAAACTGATGATTGAGGGATTTCCAATACTAATAGAAACCGAATAATTGTTAGAATTGGAAGCAACAGCTGAATCCAAATATTCGCTAAAAAAGAGTTGCAGACTATTTTGAGAAACTACTTTCAACGAATCGAAAACAGGAGGTTTGGTGTCTAAAATGGCAGTTCCTGTTACAATAAAATCATCAAAAAAGAATTTATCGCTTCGGGTGGAAGTGTAAATACAACGCAAGCCAAAAAATGAGCTTTTGGTATAAGTTGAATCAATCACAGATCCTTCTGAAGTGTAATTATTTGTTAATGAGGTGTCTGAAAATAGCTCCCAATTGCTCAAGCTATCGCGGGTAACACGCACAAAAAGCTCTGGTGCGGTAAGGTTTACTCGACCATCAATTCCGTCAATTATTTTTGAAATTGTTGTTCCACTTTGGCGATATAAACTAACTTCATCAGGTGTATTGCCTATCATAACAAAATAGCCATTGCCTGAAAAATCGGGCACATCAGAAACCAAGTAAACCCGTGCTAAATTAGAGCCCGACGGATTAAAATCTAACTTCAGTTTAAACTCCCAAACGGCATTTTGAATGGCTTTGGAACTGGTTGCTAAATATGAGGAGCCAGTAACTGCAGGAGCCAATAACCTCAATTGCTGGTTGGCTGTGTCAATTACAAAGTTGGTGTCTTGCCCCAACCAAGTTGGGTTTTGAGAGAAATTCAAATCTGAGAAATCATCTGTAAATTGGGCATTGGCATTTGTTAAAATCACATACAAAACACATAAAGTAAGCCACCATTTCCGCATAAGCCAAATGTAATTAATCCTACTTTTGCCTGCTGTTAACATAAAATTAAATTATTGATGAAAGTTGCCGTGGTTGGTGCTACCGGGATGGTAGGGAGAGTAATGATAAAATTGTTGATGGAAAGAAATTTTCCTGTAACCGAGCTAATTCCTGTTGCCTCTGAAAAGTCAGTAGGTTCTGAAATTGAATTTCAAGGTTTGCCTGTAAAAGTGGTAAGCATGGAAGATGCCGCTGCTAGAAAGCCACACATTGCTTTGTTTTCTGCCGGTGGTGGAACATCAACCGAATGGGCACCAAAATTTGCTGAAGTTGGCTGCACGGTAATTGATAATTCATCAGCTTGGCGAATGAGCCCCGACCATAAATTAATAGTACCAGAAATAAATGCCAACGAGTTAACCAAAACCGATAAAATTATTGCCAACCCAAATTGCTCTACCATCCAAATGGTGATGGCATTGGCTCCATTGCATAAAGAGTTTTGGTTAAAGCGAATTGTTGTTTCTACTTACCAATCTATTACAGGAACAGGTAAAAAGGCGGTTGAGCAAATGCAAAACGAACGCGAAGGCAAAACAGGCGAAATGGTTTATCCTTACAAAATCGACCAAAACTGCTTGCCACATTGCGATGTTTTTATGGACAATGATTACACCAAAGAAGAAATGAAACTGGTGAAAGAAACCCAAAAAATATTGGGTGATAATGAAATTGGGGTAACAGCTACAGCGGTTCGTGTTCCGGTTATGGGAGGCCATTCAGAAAGTGTAAATGTTACCTTTCATAAAGAGTTTTTATTATCTGATGTGCGTAAAATTTTAAAGGAAACTCCTGGGGTTGTTTTACAAGATAACCCTACCATGAACATTTACCCAATGCCACTGCATGCCCACAATAAAGATGAAGTTTTTGTTGGAAGATTAAGAATTGACAATACCATGCCCAATACTTTAAATATGTGGATTGTAGCTGATAATTTACGCAAAGGTGCCGCTACAAATGCTATTCAAATTGCTGAGTATTTGGTGGAAAAGGAGCTTGTTGGGGTGAGTTGAAAGTTGAACGTAAAAAGTATAAAGTTGAAAGTCCAAAGTCTAAAGTCTAAAGTTGAAAGTCAAAAGCTAAAAACCAAAAAGTTTTTTTGTCTTTCTTCTAACTATTGGGACTCTTCGCTTAGCATTTGCAGGACTTTAGTGATGTAACCAAAAACTAAAAACCAAGAACCAAGAACCAAAAATCCAAAGCTATCCCATTTGCCTGCTTTACTTACTTTTCCACTTTCATTGATTACTTTAAACCCAAACAAAAAATAATTGAGCATCAACAAAATACTTTTTGAAGCAGCCTTAATTTCCGAGAAACAGTTTGGGGTTTTAGAATCTATCCGAACTGAGAAAGTGGTTTCTCTTTATTATGAGCTGAGGCTAATATTGTACTTGGGTATTTTACTCTTAACCGGGGGTTTAGGTTATTTGGCTTATGAAAACATTGGTGAGTTTGGCCATTTTTTGCTCATGCTTTTAATGGCGGTGCTTGCTGGAGGCGGGGACTATTTTGTATTAAAAAAGTCAAAACCGTATTCAAATTTTATTGTAAAAGAAA
>ERZ807291.1529-NODE-1529-length-37285-cov-7.642170_pt1 | contig 37285 bp, 36 predicted proteins | sample MGYA00521257_ERZ807291 | MGnify/ENA primary metagenome ERZ807291 (study PRJEB31413, sample SAMN03169783) | marine metagenome | biome: Marine; feature: Water; material: Subsurface seawater | place: North Sea | collected 2011-04-28 | depth 1 m m ...
TACGTCAAATAACACCGGAAAATCCGGCTAAACGGGGATTAGATCCATGCCAGTCGCGGCCATTCGCGAATTCTTCAAACTTGAATCCGCAGGCGGTATCTGCCTGTTTTTTGCAGCAGTCGTCGCCATCATTCTCGATAACTCGGCACTTTCACAGTATTATGATGCGTTCCTGTCAGTCCCGGTCTCCGTTCAGATCGGTGCGCTTGAAATCGCCAAACCTTCGCTGCTCTGGATTAATGACGGCCTTATGGCCGTGTTCTTTTTCCTGATAGGCTTGGAAATCAAGCGCGAAGCGCTTGAGGGACAGCTTTCCACGGTAAACCAGATCGCGTTGCCCGGTGTCGCGGCCATTGGCGGTATGGCCATACCGGCAGCGATTTACGCTTATTTCAACTGGTCCAACCCGGTAGATATCAATGGTTGGGCAATTCCCGCAGCCACCGACATAGCTTTCGCGCTCGGCATTCTGATGTTGCTCGGTAGCCGCGTGCCGCTGGCCATCAAGGTCTTTCTCACCGCTGTCGCAATCATCGACGATCTTGGCGCTATCGTCATTATCGCCCTGTTCTATACGGAAAACCTGTCACTGACATCGCTCGCCTGGGGTATCGGCGGTCTGGTGATCTGCGCGATCATGAATCTGCGCGGTGTTACCCGTATCGCCCCCTATATTCTGATCGGCATCATCGTCTGGGTTGCCGTCTTGAAATCAGGGGTTCATGCGACGCTCGCCGGGGTCCTGTTGGCGCTCGCCGTTCCGCTCCGAACAACCGATGCGGAAGGGCACTCTCCCCTGCGGCACCTGGAGCATATCCTTCACCCTTGGGTGGCCTTCCTCGTGCTGCCGATGTTTGCCTTCGCCAATGCGGGCGTGAATTTCTCCGGCATGACATTTGCGTCGCTGCTCGAGCCACTGCCCCTGGGCATTGCGCTCGGCCTGTTTGTCGGCAAGCAGATCGGCGTCTTCGGCGCTTGCTTCCTGATGATAAAGACAGGACTCGCCAAAATGCCCGAAGGGGCCAACTGGGGCATGCTCTACGGCGTCTCCCTGCTCTGCGGTATCGGCTTTACGATGAGTCTGTTTATTGGCGGCCTTGCCTTCGATGATGCAGCCCATGCCGCCGCGATCAGGCTTGGCGTGCTGGCGGGCTCGGTGGTGTCAGGCACCCTGGGCTACTTCGTGATCAAAACTGCGATCGCCAAGGTAAAGGAGCCAAAATCGGCATAGACCTATCGGCGGAATTTTCGGCGGTCGATCAGCCTGCGGCGGGAATCCGTTTCTGAAATTCGGCCCGCCAGTCCTCGACAGGCCTGAAGGTGGGATCAGCCTTTGCGTGGGCTTCTGAGGCGGCATAGATCTCGGCATCCGTCATCGAGAAATCGATGTCATGTCGGTGCGGCTGATTTATGTACCACGGCGTATCCATGAAGGCTTCCAGCCGGTTGCCCTCCGGGTCATAGAAATAGACCGACCACGCATTGCCGTGGTCGGTCACCATGACCTTCTGCACATCCTCGTCCGTCGTCACCGCGCCATGAACCTGGCGCAGATCGGCAAGGCTGCCGCACTTGAAGGAAATCTGGTTCACCGTTGTCTGGTCGGTATCGGGCCGGCGGCCCTCGGCGACAACCACCTGGTGATGGTCGCGCGGATCGCGCGACATGAAAGCGTAGCGGTTGCCATTCAGCAGCCCTTCATCGGCAATCCCGAAACCGAACATCCGGACGTAAAAATCCTTCATCCGGTCGAAATCCTGCACCCAGATACCGACATGGGCGAGCTTCATTTCGGGTAGTAGAGCCATCGTTTCTCTCCTGATCTTCACGCGTTTGTCCGATACTATGCTTCCGTAAGCCATATTCGCAACGCCCCGAATCTACCTCGCCCTTGCATATCGCGGCGCAGGCGTTATTCATGCGGAAATAGTTCATCGGAGGGCATCATGAAGATCACCACTTACTCAGTTAATGGAAAAGAATCCTACGGCGTCGTTACCGACGACGGCATCATTGATGCGAAGCCCCTGGCGGGCGGACCTCAGACCCTGCGCGGCGCGATTGCCGCCGGCGCGCTCGACATCATCGCCGAGGCCGCTGCGGGCAAAAGCCCCGACCACAGCCTGGACGAGATCGAATTCCTGCCGGTCATTCCCGACCCCGATAAAATCATCGCGGTCGGCCTGAACTACCGCAGCCACGTTCTCGAAGGCGGCCGCGACATTCCCGAATGGCCGATGATCTTTACGCGCTTCAACAACTCGCAGGTTGGACACGGCCAGGCGATGATCAAGCCGAAGGTCTCCGACAAGTTCGATTTCGAAGGCGAAATGGCCGTCATCATCGGCAAGACCTGCCGCCATGTGCCGGAAGCGGACGCCCTGTCGGTTATCGCCGGGTATTCCTGCTACAATGACGGCTCGATCCGCGATTACCAGCGCCATACCAGCCAGTTCGTGCCCGGCAAGTCGTTCTACAAGTCCGGCGCATTCGGCCCGTGGATGGTCACGACCGATGAAATCCCCGACCCGGCCACACTCACCCTGACGACCCGCCTGAACGGCGAGGAAATGCAGCGCGCAACGACGGACGACCTGCTGTTCAGCATCCCGCAGCTGATCCACTACCTGTCGACCGTCAGCGAGCTTGTCCCGGGTGACGTCATCGTATCGGGCACCACGGGCGGCGTCGGTTTCTACCGTGATCCGCAGGTCTTCATGAAGGAAGGCGACGTTGTCGAAATCGAACTCGACAAGATCGGCATCCTGCGCAACCCGATCATCAACGAAAAATAACACCGGCGTCTATGGCGCCAATGAAACCCCCGGCCTTGCGCCGGGGGTTTTCTTTTGGTGCGCGCGCCGCTGGGTCCCGGGACAAGCCCGGGATGACAATTCAGGGAAGGGCCTCAGACGACACGCGCCAGATGCTCCTCCAGTGCGCCGTTAAAACGGTCCGGGTGTTCGAGATAGATCATATGCCCGACATCGGGTAGTTCCACGAAACGCGCACCGGCAATCGCCGCCGCAATTCGTTTTACGACATCCTGCGAGGCCGTCTTGTCCCCTGCCCCGGCGATCACCGTAGACGGACAAGGCTCGTTCCCGATCTCTGCAAAAATTTCGGCCCGCGCCATCGCCCGCCATTGCGCGAGATGGCCCTTGGGCCGCGTCCAGGAAGTAACCTCTATCCCCTTCGCGACCGTTGCAGCGTCTGCGGTGGCAGCGACCGAACGCGGCGCATGCTGTTTTGCGTACGCCTCGACACCCAGCTCCGCCAGCAGGTTTTCGCGGGCAGCGATGATTTCTGCCTGTTTTTCGGCGCCGAGAGGGCCCGACCCGATCACCGGCTGGGCCAGCACCATGCTGGCCACCCGGTCGGGATGGGCTTTCTGAAACGCGGGCATCAGCGTGCCGCCGAAGGAATGGCCCACCATATGAGCCCGCTCCACATCCAGCGCATCGAGTAGCGCGGCGCTCGCCGTCACATAATCCGCCACAGACGGATCATCCACCGGCCAGTCGTCGGAATCGCCATAGCCCGGCGCGTCCCAGCCGATCACGCGGTACCGGTCGGCGAACAGCGCATACTGGGTTTCCCAGTTCCGCGAATTGCCCCCCATGCCATGAATGAAACACAGCGCAGGACCTTCACCCGCTTCGCGCCACGCCAACCGGCGTCCGTTGATCAGCGTATGCCGGCTGTCCGGCAGCGCCATTACTTCAGACCGAGCAGCTTCAGCGCGGCCGCGAACAGGTCATGGTCGGTCTCGGCCAACGCACTCAACGCAGTGAAATGATCCCGGCCCGGCATATTCAGGGTCGACGTTTCCATCCCGTGTTTTGCCCAGGCGGCGGCAAGGTCTTCTGCCTGGCGATCGAACTCGTCATATTCATTACCGCCGAAGGCGATGATAGACGGGCCGGTCGAGGTCGGCTTCATGAACATCGGGCTCTGATCGGCGACATCTTCGGCCTTCAGGCGAACCGCATCATTCAGCGGTGTGAGCCGGATCGGTTCCACATCGTATACGCCGCTGATCGGTAAGCCGGCAGCGACCACGTCGATCGGCAGCCCCTCTTCGAAGGCAGGCCAGTCCGTCGCCTGCATCATCGCGGTCAGGTGCCCCCCCGCCGAATGGCCGGAAACAACGATCCGGCTGGCGTCATAACCGTATGTCGCCGCTTCACGCCACAGGAAGGCAACCGCCCGACGGCACTGATCCGATATCTCCGCCATCGTGACCGCAGGGCACAATGCATATTCGATATTGGCGAAAGCGGCGCCCGCGGCGTTCAGTTCCTTGGCAAGGAATTCAAAACCTTCCTTGTCGTTCCATTGCCAGTAACCGCCATGGATGAATGCGAACATCGGCGCGCCGTCATTTTGCGGCAGAAAGATATCGAGCTTCTCGCGCTCGTGCGGTCCGTAAGCAACATTGATATGCTTGCGCTCGGTGCTGGCGATATAGGCCTCGGACCGTGCGCTCTGGTCTGCCTTGATGGCGTTCAGCGCTTCTTCGGAAAGCTGCGCGCGGTTATCGTACTGCGCAAAGAGCGCTTCTGAATCGTATTCGCGATAGACGGCTTCTGACATCGGTTATCCCCTTGTTGAACGCCTATCGTAGCGTGTTCGCGGCGCTCGGCAAATGCGGCTTCGATCACGCCAGGTCCAGCCTGTCGGCAATTTCACGCAGCTCGGTTTTCAGCAGCTTGCCGGTTGCGCCGACCGGCAGCTTTGACAGTACCTCGATATGTGCCGGTTTCTTGTAAGGCGCGAGCATCTCGGCGGCATAGGCGGCGAGTTCAGCCACGTTAATCTCTGCGCCCGAAATCGCCTCGACGAAGGCTATCACTTCTTCATTTCCCGGAACCACTCGCCCGACAACAGCAGATTGCAGAACGTCGGGATAGCTGTTCAGAACGCCTTCGATCTCCGCCGGATAGACGTTGAACCCTGAGCGGGTTATCAGATCCTTGAGCCGCCCGACCAGATGAATTTGTCCATCATCGTCGAAAAAACCGAGGTCACCCATCGACAACCAGCCCGCATCGTCAATCGCCAACGCGGTCGCTTCCGGGTCCCGGTAATAGCCAAGCATGATGTTGGGCCCGTTACATTGAATTTCCCCGGTCTCGCCGGTGGGCAGCGGCGTGCCGTCCGGGCCGACCACGCGGACATCCATGCCCGGAAACGGCAGCCCGACCGCGCCGGGATTCGCCGGCAATGCAGGTGAGCTGGCGGCAATCGGCGTGCATTCGGTCGCCGCGTAGCCAATGCTCAGTTTCATTCCGAAGGTCTGTTCGACCCGGTCGCACAGCTCACGATCGACCAGCGCCCCGCCACTGAACAACTCCCTGAGCTTGCCCACATCAAGCGCGGCGCCTTCCTGACGGGCCCGGTCGACAAGCATCGAGATCATCGGCGGTGCACCGTAAAGGTGAGTCAGTTTGTTCTGCCGCAAACCCTCCATGACAAAATCGGCATCAAAACGGGTGGCGAGCTCCACGGCGCTGCCACTATAGACGGCAGGCAGGAATATCCCGGCGAGCCCCAGCACGTGAACGATCGGCGCCACCAGATACGGTCAATCACCGGGGCCGAACCCACGACGTTCCGATAATATGGAACTCTGATACATAAGCGATTTGTGCCCGAGCATTGCCGCTTTCGGCACGCCCGTTGTCCCCGATGTGAATAGCATGACCGCAACCTGTTCATCGGTCCGGTCCGGTACCGGCTCCGGTATGACACTTGGGTCTGCTGTGCTCACAGCAAAGGTGCCGCAGGCGGTTCCCCGATGGCCTGATGAACCGACCGGCGCAAGGTCATGGGTCTCCGGCTTGTCTCCGATGACGCATACGATCAGGCGCGGTTGAGCCTTGTCGATCATTACATCGCGTTCACGCACCGTAAGCCGTGAATTGGCAAGAACAGCCCATGCATCGAGCGCCATGATCGCATACAGGCAGCACACCCCGGCAAAGCTGTTCTCCATGATCAGCAACGCCCGGTCGCCCGCCCTCAGACCGGCATCCCGCAAGATGGCCGTCGCTGCCTCGACACCTCTTCCGAGGTCGGCATAGCTAAAGATATCCGGCCCTGCATAGATCACCGGCAGGTCTGGTGTTTCCCGGACCCGCATATGCAGTACATCGTTTAACCGCGTCGGCAGCGAGGCGATCAATGCCTGCCGCTCTTCCGCCGTTGCGAGTGCCGTTTCGCGCATCACCTTCATATCAGCGGGCTCATTATTTTATTTCGCATAGAAAAACACCGCGGCGCGCAGCTTGTCGAGTCACCTCCGACCACCCCATAATTTGCACTTGCAAATATATTTATTTGCAATTACAAATACCTCAACAAGCAAAACGTCAGCATAGGGAGATACAACATGGCGATCGATTTCGGGTATTTCACACTCTCCGACAACTATTATCCGGACAATCCGCGTTCTGCGAACGACTTCGTGCTGGAGATCCGCGAACAGGCAATTCTGGCAGACAAGCTCGGCTACAGCTCTGCCTGGATCGGCGAACATCATTTTGACCGGCTCGGCGTCAATTCACGCCCGGACATCCTGCTGGCGAGCATCATTCCGGAGACAACCAATATTCGCCTCGCCCCCGCGGTCAACGTGTTGCCAATTCATCATCCTATCCATGTTGCCGAAATGTGGGCGACATTGGACCTGCTATCGGGCGGTCGCGTCGATTACGCCTGCGGGCGCGGCTACGATGCCGATGAATACCACCCGTTCGGCGCCGACTTCATGACGTCGGCCGAAGTCTTCGAGGAAGGCATGGATATCGTCTGGAAGGCATGGACCGAAAAAGGCCCGTGGTCGCACAAGGGCAAATATTACGATATCCAGGATATGGATATCACGCCGAAGCCGATCCAGGACCCGATCCCCTTCTATGTCGCGTCGTTCTCGGAAACATCCTCCAAGATGGCAGGGAACAAAGGTCACAACATCATCTATGCACCGTTTGCCGCGGCGATGGTCTATGGCAGCCTGGATAAGGCGGTCGACAGCTATCGCGAGAACTGCGTGAAGGCCGGCAACAAGCCGGGCCGTGCCATGTGCAGCTATTTCATCCATATCTCGGACACGCCGGAAGAGGACGATATCGGACGCCAGGCAATGATGGATTACTTCCAGCACTGCGTGCTGCGCGCGTTCCCCGATGATCCGACCACGATGCCGCCGACCATGCATTACTTCATGAAGATCAACGAGATCCTCCGGAACATGACGAAGAACACGCTATCGTCGAATTCCGTCCTGCTCGGCAACTCCGCCGAGATCACCGAGCAGCTCAAAGCCGTCGAGGCCGCCGGTATCGATGAATGCATCCTGTATTTCAACGTCGGTAAAAAGCCGCACGGCATGGTCAAGGACCAGATGCACAAGTTCATGGAAGAAGTCGCGCCGAACTTCGAGAACTACAGTATCGCCGCGGAGTAACCTGTCTTGGAACTCGGCACTTACCTGCCCTATCTCGTCAACCGCGTCGGGCAGCGGTTCATCAGCGATATCACGCCGGTCCTCAGCGAGGCCGGCGTCGATATCCAGTCGTGGCGGGTTCTGATCGCACTATACCAGCGGGGCGCTCAAACCGTCGGCGGACTGTCCGACCTGACCAGCATCAATTTCTCGACCTTGTCGCGCGTCCTGGGCCGGATGGAGAAGAAAGATCTCGTCCGCCGCGTCCGCGATGCCGAAGATGCACGCTCCTTCACCGTCGAACTAACAGCTAACGGCAAAAGCGTGACCGAGACCATCCTGCCCCAGGCCGCAGCGCTGGAAGCAAAAGTGACCGGCGATTTTTCGGAGGCCGAACTGGCGATGCTCCGGCAATTGCTCGGCAAGCTCTATGTCGGCCTTTCCGATTATTCAGAAGAACGGGACGACCGGCTGGCGGGGGAAGGTAGTCCCGGCCTCAAGATCATGCCCCCCCCTGTCGCCCCGGACAGAAAAAAGCCCCCTGACCGATAGTCAGGAGGCAAGTAGGACCAATTCTGATAATCGGCCTAGGGGAGGAAAGCAAAAGCCTTCACACAGTTACCTACGCAGCCAGGTCCGTATCTGGATGTCACATAAGGTGCGACAAACTGCCCCCCCGCATCTAACATAAAATCAACTGTTTTCTATCGGTAAAAGCTGATCGAAGAGACCATGACATCTGCCGAAAACGCCCGCCCGATCGCGACCAATCCAAGACGGCTCAATCGCCTTACATCCAGCGGCGTATCAAGCCGGTACGGCGCAAAGCCGTCAAAGGGCAGATCTATCGTTTGCCACTCGTCTCCCGCTGTGAACTCAGCCCTGTAGGATTGCCAGGGTCGCGTATTGTCGGGTGTGCGAAGGTGAAGCGAATACTTTTCGCCGTTGCCACGCACCATCAGGCGAATACCGCGATAGGCCGACGCATCCAGTGTTCGGCCCCCGGATGACAGATCCAGTGCCGCCTGGATAAAGCCTCCATTATTCTCAAGCCGGACATCCCCCTGGAGATGCAGGCTCGGTCGATCACCCTCAACAGACCGACTGACGGATTCCTGGGAAACACCGCCCATGACCCGGTCGCTCACGCCGCGCCACTCGGTGCCAAGCGCCGATACAAGGTCTGTCCTCGAGAAATCGTCAATCAACATCGTCTTGTCCTGTGAGTCTGCAATGGCCCGCGTTGGCGGGATGAGCGCAACGCATATCAGAACCGGCAGGGCGGCCATCAAGGCACGCATGTGTCCGATAAACGTATGCCGGCATCTGATCCTCTGAACCATCGAATGTCGCCTGTTTTGTGTGACAGAGTTCTCGCCTGTCATGATTCCTACGATCCGGCTGCGCTCCCGGATCAGATGATGCGCCGGATGATGCGCTTGCCCAAACACGACCGACCCGATAGCGTCTTTTCGCAAACAAGAGGAGACGGCTATGGCAACCCAGATGAAATCTGACGATATCGGCCGCGCCAATGGCGACCTGGTTGAACTGATCGGCGTCAAAGACCGCGTTTCGCCGGAAGAATGGGAAGTCCGCGTCAATCTTGCGGCGTGTTACCGGCTGGTGTTCCACTACGGCTGGCATCATCTCAATCTCAACCACATATCAGCGCGTGTGCCCGGCAGGGACGACCAGATCCTGATCAATCCCTACGGGCCGATGTTTAACGAGATTACGGCCTCGAACCTGGTCAAGATTGACCTCGATGGTAACGTGCTGGACGATACCCCCTATGGCATCAACGCCGCCGGGTACACAATCCACAGCGCGATCCATGCCGCCCGCCATGACGTCGACTGCGTCCTCCACACCCATACCGAACCCGGCCTCGCCGTCTCCTCGCTCAAATGCGGCTTGCTGCCGATCAACCAGGATGCGGTGCGGTTCTATAACCGGATCGGCTATCACGACTATGAAGGCGTGTCGCTTGAACTTGGCGAGCGTGAGCGCCTTGTCGCAAGCATCGGCGATCACCGCGCGCTGATCCTGCGCAATCACGGCCTGCTGACCGCCGGGCGGTCCATCGCCGAAGCCTTTGCGCTGATGTATCACCTCGAAAAAGCCTGCGTCGCCCAGATAATGGCCAACGCGCGCAGCGCCGACGATCCGCATATCATCATGCCGTCGCCGGAGCTTTGCGAACATTCAGCCCAGCAGGCATGGAGCATCAATAACAATTCCGAAGACGTCCGCTGGCCGGCACTCGTCCGCTGGATGGATCGGGAATCTCCGGGTTTCAGGAACTAGGGCCCGTGGGTCGTATCTCCCGATGATCAGTTTCAAAGCCGCTGTACTCGATACCTGCACAACGGATCGGCCTTTTTCCGACAGCCAGCCGCTAGTGCTGGAAACCATCCATGCGGACGGCCCGATGGCACATGAAGTACTGGTACGGATAGACGCGGCGAGTCTCTGCCGGTCTGATCTTTCCGTCATCACCGGGGTACGCCCTTGGCCGATGCCGATTGTCCCCGGACACGAGGCGAGCGGAATCGTCGAGGAAACCGGCACGGACGTCGACGGCTTTTTCCCCGGCGACCGGGTGGTCCTCGTCTACCAACCCCATTGCGGTGTCTGTCCCTGCTGTGTCGCAGGTGATGCGCATCTGTGCGCCCCGGGCCTCGCGGCCAATCGCGCCGGCAAACTGCTGACCGGGGGCCCGCGCCTGTCACTGAACGGCGATGTTCTACATCATCACATGGGCCTCTCTGCCTTTGCAGAAATGGCCGTCGTATCGCAACACTCGCTGGTGAAGGTCGACGCCGCCCTGCCCGCTGAAATCGCAGCGCTTTTCGGCTGCGCCGTCATGTGTGGCGCAGGCAGCATCATTAATTCAGGCGGGGTTACAGCCGGGGAGACCGTCGCGATTGCCGGGATAGGTGGTGTCGGCGCCAGCGCCATCCTCGGTGCCCGCCTTGCCGGTGCAAGCAGGATCATCGCGGTCGATCCCGACGCGGAAAAGCGGCAGACGGCCCTGAGCCTCGGCGCATCCGACGCGATTTCGGGTGGCCCGGGCGCGGCTGAAGAAATTCTGGAAATGACCGGTGGCGGCGTCGACTGCGCGCTTGAGGCCGCCGGCATCCTTGGCGCGTTCGAAACAGCCTATGCCGCAACGAAGCGTGGCGGGCGGGTCGTCACCGCGGGGCTGGTCAGCCCGGAAACGCCTTTCGAGCTCGATATCGCAGCCCATGTTACCAGCGCGAAATCCATCCGCGGCAGCTATATGGGAAGCTGCAACCCTGCGATCGATATCCCGAAATTCGTGGAACTCTATACCTCAGGCAGGTTCCCGGTCGACCGGCTGATCACTCACAGAATGCCTTTGGCGGACGTGAATAGCGCGCTGGAAAACATGGCGGCGAGCAACGCGCTGCGCCAGATACTCACTCCCTGACGGTATTCACAATTTTTGAGCGGGATTCCGGGAAATCCTGCGCTAACAGTGCTATATAGATACTGTAGACCATCATCAGGGATTTCGATGCCATGAAACGCTCCAAATCGGTAAGGCTCGTCGCCATGGGTACCGGACTTTTGCTTGTCGCCGCCTGCGAAGAGGCGAAGGTCGATACCGCTCTGTTCGAATCCGTCCAGCAGTGCACCGGCCTCGGCTTCACCGCGCAGGAATGCGAAGCGAATTACCGTGAAGCGCAGCGCAATCATGTCAACGTTGCGCCGAAATACACCGCCAAGGCAGATTGCGAAGCTGATTTCGGTTCCACGCAATGTGAAGTCGCTCCCCAGCGTACTTCAAGCGGCGGCAGTGTCTTCATGCCTCTTATGGCGGGTTACATGATGGGCAGCATGTTGTCCGGTGGGCGGCGCGGCGCCGGCCAGCCTCTGTATAAGTCGGCGAATGACCGCAGCACGTTCCGCACCGGTGACAACAAGGCCGTGGCCAAAACCACCGGCCGCACGAGTGTCGCCCGCAGCGCAACCCAGACGGCGTCGGCAAAAACCCGCACCGTATCCCGCGGCGGTTTCGGCGCCGGTGCACGCAGCCCGATGCGCCGGTCCTTCGGTGGCTGATACTCAAACAGGTCGCCCATAATGGAACGAATATCGGTCGAACCGCGCGACGATTGGCGCGATACCGCCGAGGCCCACGGATTCCGCTTTCACACGATTGACGACGAACGCTACTGGGATGAAAGCGCCTGCTACAGCTTCACCTTGCGCGAAATAGAAGACGACATCGAAGACCCGACGGCCGAGATCGAACAGCTATGTTTCGAAGTCGTCGCGCGCGCCGTGGCAGACGATGCCGTGATGACACGCCTCGGCATCCCTGAGGCGTTCTGGGATTTCGTTGCGGACACCTGGTCGCAACAGCACCGCAACCTTTATGGCCGCATGGACTTCGCCTATGACGGCAAGGGCCCGGCGAAACTGTTCGAATACAATGCCGATACCCCGACATCGCTCTATGAGTCGGGCGTGTTCCAATGGGTTTGGCTGGAACAGGCGATCGAACGCGGGATCATCCCGGATGGCAGCGACCAGTTCAATTCCCTCCATGAAGCCCTGACCGGCTCCTTCAGCCAGATGGGCCTTGCGGGCACACTTCACGTCGCCTGTTGCAAGGACTCGGAAGAGGACGAAGGCACGGTAGAATACATCGCCGACTGCGCCCGCCAGGGCGGGCTCGATGCCAAGCTGATTTATATCGAGGATATCGGCATCGATACCGAAGGCCGGTTTACCGACCTGCAGGATGAGCCGATCAATGATCTGTTCAAGCTCTATCCCTGGGAATGGATCATGACCGACGAGTTCGGCAAGAACGTTCCCAATACCAACACCCGCTTTATCGAACCCGGCTGGAAAGCCCTGTTGTCCAACAAGGGACTTCTGCCGCTGCTATGGGAGATGTTCGAGGGCCACCCCAACCTGCTGCCCGCCTATTTCGACGGCGACCCCGCGGCATCCGCACTCGGCGACACTTACGTCCGCAAACCGCTGTTCTCGCGCGAGGGCGCAAATGTCGAAGTGTTTGAAAACGGAGAGCGCACCGTCAGCGTCGAAGGCGATTACGGCGCGGAGGGTCATATCCTTCAGGCGTACCATCCCCTGCCCAACTTCGGCGGAAACTACCCGATGGTCGGTTCCTGGCTGGTTGCCAGCCAACCCGCCGGCATCGGCATCCGCGAGGACACATCTCTGGTGACAGGCAATAACGCGCGCTTCCTGCCGCATATCATTTCGGAATAACGACGCGGATGTCTTCCAATCGCCTGTATGACCGCATCTCGCGCGATCCGGCGCTGGGAGAACTGCGCGACGGCCAGACCCGTCTGTTCCTGATGCGCGCAGACGCGTTCATGGACGCGTTCAAACGCCTGGACGATGACACGCGCTACACCATGTTTGCCGCCTTCGCAGAATCCGTGGCCGAGCATTCCGGACAATCGGTTAAACATTACCGCCATGAACTCGGCCCGGCCGCCCGCGAGATATTCCTCAATGCCGCCGTGAACCTGGCTGCCGACATGGGCTGGGGCGGCTGGCGATTCGGCCCGCATACGCCAGGCGAGATGACACTCGATGTCGCAAACAGCCCCTTTGCCGAGGGACACGGCAAGTCTGACATTCCCGTCTGCGCGCCCATACTCGGGCTGACCGAAGCGCTGGGCGGTATTATCTTTTCGGTCGACCCGGTCGTTGAAGAGGTTGAATGCGCCGCGGTCACCGGCGGCGACACATGCCGGTTCGTCGCCCGGATGCCATAGCCGCGGCAATGCAGCGAAACCTCCACCAATAACGCCGCGCATCCCCCTGTCCGACCGCTGCCATACGCGCTATAGAAAAGGTCAATCATCCGGGCCTGTACGACTAAATGTCTGACCAACTCAACGCGCTCCTGAAATTCCGCTTCTACGTGCTTGCCGCATCAATCACCCTGATCTTCGTCGGGTCGGGCAGCCTGTTTCTGATCGCGGTGACGCTGAAGGATCTGTCGAGCGAGTTCGGCTGGCCGCGCGAGGTCCCGTCGCTGGCATTTTCGCTGCAATTCGTCGGCGGGGGGCTGGGCGGAATCCTCATGGGCTACCTGCTCGACCGGGTCGGCGCCGTTGTGCTGCCCCTGATTGCCGCCTGTGCGATCGCCACGGGCTCGGTGCTGACCACGTTCGTTCAGGAACAATGGCAGCTATATGCGATCTATTTCGTGCTGTTCGGGTTTCTCGGCCAGGGCAGTCTCTATGCGCCGCTGATGGCGAATATTTCCAGATGGTATGAACGCCGCCGCGGCATGGTGGTCGGCATCGTCGCTAGCGGACAGAGCCTGTCCGGCATCGTCTGGCCGCCGATCTTCGGCGTGGCGATTACCGAGATCGGCTGGCGCAACGGCTTTATCGGTTTCGGCATCATCGCGGCCTGCATCATGTTACCACTCTGCATGGTGTTCGCGCGCAAACCGCCCGCACTTGAAACCCTCAATGCCGCGGAAGACCTCGACGGCACCGACAGCCAGGGAAACGCCCGGCGCGGCGCGCGCAAAAGCGACACATCGCTCAGCATGTTCCAGCTCCAGATGGTGTTATGTGCTGCGATCATCGGCTGCTGTATCTCGATGTCGCTGCCACTGGCACATCTGGTCGCCCATGCCACCGACAAGGGCCTGCCATTGACCGATGCGGTAACCGTATTGTCCGTCACCCTTATGGCAGCCTTCGTAAGCCGCGTACTCCTCGTCGGGTTCCTGTCTGACCGGTTCGGCGGGCTCTGGGCGCTGTTCGCCTTTTCCGCGTTGCAGGCAGCGATGGTCGGACTGTTGACCGCATCGGACAGTGTCGCCGTTCTCTATATCGTCGGCATCGGCTTCGGTCTCGGCTATGGCGGGATATTCCCGGTCTATGCCGTGATCGTGCGCGAATACATGCCGCCGCAGGAAGCCGGTCGACGGACGGGTATCGTGTTCCTGTTCGGTGCGCTCGCCATGGGCTTCGGCAGCTGGATGGGCGGCGCGCTGTTCGATTCTACCGGCAGCTACACGACACCCTTCCTGCTCGGCGTGGCGGCAAACTGCGTAAACCTCGTGATCGTCGGCATGCTGCTAACCAGGACGAAAAAGAGCGAGCCGCCGGAACCGGTCGGCGCAGCGGCATAGGTCGCTCCACTGCATACACTTTCGCCCCCCGGCCATCCCGGGCTCGTCCCGGGGTTCAGGCTTTTTGCTAAACCACTGGACCCCGGAATAAATCCGGGGTGACAAGACGGACTGGTTGCCAGCGGGGGGTCGTCCGTCGCAAACTCCGCCTCTACCACACGGGAGCTCACCATCATGGACATCAGACTGGACGGGCGCGCGGCGCTGATCACCGGGGGCAGTGAAGGCCTCGGCAAAGGCATGGCACTCCGTTTCGCGGAATCCGGGGCCGATATCGCCATCCTCGCACGGCGGCCTGACGCGCTGAATGCCGCAAAGGCGGAAATAGAGGCCGTGAGCAAAGGCAAGGTCATCACCCTGCCCTGCGACCTGCTCGATGGCGCTGCCACCAAGGCGGCGTTTGCAGAAGCAAATGCGGCACTCGGCAAGATCGATATCCTCGTCAATAACGCAGGCACATCGAGGGCCAAGGCGTTCGACACCGTGACCGACGAGGAATGGGAAGAAGATCTCGAACTGAAGTTGATGGCGGCAATCCGGCTCTGCCGTGCCGCCCTACCCGGCATGAAGGAACGTAAATGGGGCCGGATCATCAACGTGCTGAACATCGGCGCGAAAGCCCCGCGCGCCGGCAGCGCACCGACTGCTGTCTCACGTGCCGCCGGGCTCGCGCTGACCAAGGTACTGGCAGGCGACGGCGCACCGCATAACGTGCTGGTCAACGCGCTGATGGTCGGGCTGATCAAGTCCGGCCAGTGGGAAACCGCCTACGCCAATTCGGGCAGCAATGACAGCTACGAAGTTTTCACCCAGAACATGGCCGATGGCCGCAACATCCCGCTCGGCCGCATCGGCGAAACGGATGAATTCGCCAATATCGCCTGCTTCCTCGCCTCCGATCAGGCGGGCTACATCACCGGCACGTCGATCAATGTCGATGGCGGTGCCTGTCCGGTGGTGTGACTCCTGACCATTCCGGCATTTATCACCGCTGACCGGCTGGCGAAATCAATCGCGCTGGCAACGCTCGCCACGTTGATGCTCCGCTACGACGTGTTCGTTTTTCTGATCGATTACATCGAGCACCCGGTCCATACATGGACGCTGCTTTTCGCCTATCTCGCCTATGGCGGGTTCGGGCTTGCCGCCGCCATCGGTCTTTGGTTTCGCAAAACCTGGGGAAACTGGACCTACTATCTCCACGTCCTCAGCGGGACGATCAATTTCTCATACGCGGTGATCCCCTTCACCCCGGGATTCGAGAACGATTATCTTTACCTCGGCTGGATCGTTGGCGGGAACATAGCCGCCTGCCTGGCCGTTATGTGGACCGGACAGACGCACTCCCGCATGAAAGCCCGCTCGGCGTAACTACCCCAGAACCGGATCCAGCCGGTCCATGGCCGCTGACACCGTTGCCGTATCAGCGGCAAAGCACAGGCGCATCCAGCCTTCACCGTCTTCGCTGAAAGCGCGGCCCGGGGCCAGACCGACGCCGACATCGTCGATCAGCTTCTGGGCGAAGGCGACCGAATCCGTCATGCCGTCGACGGCAAAGAACGCATAGAACGCACCTTCAGGGCGCGACAGGGTCACGCGCTTCATCGCGCCAAGACGCTGAACGACAATATCGCGGTTACGGCGGTAACGTTCGACGGTCTCCGTCACGAAATCCTCGCCGTCGCGGATGGCGACGACACCCGCGTACTGAACGAATGTCGTCGGGTTCGCGATATTGTATTCAACGAGCTTCTCGAACGCCTCGCCGCAATCGACAGGATGGGTAATCCAGCCGAGCCGCCAGCCGGTCATCGACCAGGATTTCGAGAACGAGTTTATGACGATCAGCCGGTCATCCGCCTTCGCTATATCAAGGAAGGACGGCGCACGGCCGAGCGGCAGATCGGTCTCGTAGGCAAGGCGGATATAAACCTCGTCGGCGATCAGCCAGATGCCCCGGCGTCGGCATTCATCCAACAGGGCCTGCTGGTCGGCGCGCGGCATGACCCAGCCGGTCGGGTTGCCCGGCGAATTGACGAAAATCGCACGGGTCCGATCGTCGCAGGCGTCGAACAACTCGTCCATGTCGAGCTGCCAGCGCCCGTCATCGCCGAGCCGCAGGGATACCTGGCGCGCTTCCGCATCCATGATACGGACGGTTTCCTTGCAGTTCGGCCAGATCGGCCCGACCGCGACCATATTGTCCCCCGCCGACATCAATGCTTCGGACACCATCATGATGGCGTTCATGCCGGAGCCCGATATGGTGATCCGGTCGATGCCGATATCAGACCCATGCAGCGCGCTGGCATAGGTCGAAATCGTCTGGCGCAGCAACGGCACGCCACGGTTCTGGGCATAGAACACATGGTTGTCATCAAGCGCTGCCGTCGCCGCATCCTTGATGAATTGAGGTGTCGGCACATCGGGTTCGCCGAACCACAGCTTCAGCAGCCCCTCGCGGTGCATGTTGGGCTCCGCGACGTGCCGGATCAGTGATCCCGGTAGTTCCTCGATAGACTGTCGCAATCCGTTCTCGGCGCGCCGTGCGTCCATGTTTGTTCTTTCCTGCATAACGTTTCAGTCTGTCCCGATGTTTCATGTGAAACACCGATGATTCCATAAAAAATATCAACAGCATGGCGATATTCCCGCCTTGATAGCACCGCAGCGGATATCCGCGCACGCATTCTCTTTCGCTGTAAGCTCATTATAATGCGGCCCTTAAACTTCCCCGGCAATCATCAATAAGGAGGCAGTGCGGGCATGACGATTCACGACTATGAAGGCGACGCAAAACGGGTTTACGAGGTACTCGACAAAGGCGGGATCAGCGTCATCCCGAGCCATGTCGGCTATGTCATCGTCGCGTGCGACCCGGACGCGATCTGGCGTATCTTCGAGGCCAAGAACCGCAAGCCTGAAAAGCTGAATGCCGTCTGCGGCTGCACAGAAATGCACATGGCGATGCATGACCTCCCGGACGACCGCCGCGCCATCGTATCGGCCATCACCGAAGAATGGGACCTGCCCATGGGCACCGCGGCCAAGGTTCACATGGACCATCCCGCGATCGCCAACCTGCCGGAAGACACGCTAAACCAGACGACGCATGATGGCACGCTGGCCATGCTGCTCAATGCCGGGCCCCTGATGGACAATATCGCCCGGCTCGCCTTCGCCGATAACCGCATGGCCATCGGCTCATCCGCCAATGTTTCACTGCAGGGTGTGAAATTCCGCGCGACCGAAATCGAGCAGCAGATTCTCGATGCCGCCGATATTACAATCGATTATGGGCTGATGCGCTGGAACCGCTACAACCATTCATCGACCATGATCAATGTCAGCGACATGGAGGTCATCCGCTACGGATCCTGCTTCGACCTGATTGACGACATCCTGCAAACCCATTTCGACATTGTGCTGCCGCCCAATCCGTATGAAGCAACCTGAACAGGGATAAAGTCCGACTATGAAAGCGCTCGTGCATGACGACTATTGCGGCCTCGACGGGTTGCGCCTCGATACCCTGCCCGACCCAACCCCGGGACCGGACGACGTCCTGATCGAGGTCCACGCCGCAGGTATCAACCCGATCGACTGGAAGGTCCGCGCCGGCCATATGCGGGCACGGTTCGACCTCGCCTTCCCGGACGTGCCGGGCCGTGATGTGTCGGGGGTTGTAATGGCAACGGGGGAAAATGTTACCGGCCTGAAAAACGGCGATGCCGTTTTCGGCGTGTGTCCACCAAACCGGTGGGGCAGCCATGCCGAACTGGTTACCGCCGAGGCCGCCATACTGGCAATCAAACCATCGGGCATAAGCCATCTGGAAGCCGCCTCAATAGCGCTGGTCGGTTGCACCGCACTCTCCGCGCTGGAGAAAACCGCCACCATCAATGCCGGCATGCGAGTGCTGATCCACGCCGGTGCGGGTGGCGTCGGCGCGTTCGCAATCCAGTACTGCAGGTCACGCGGCGCCACCGTCTATGCAACGTGCTCGGCGCGAAATACCGACTACGTGCGTGGCCTCGGGGCAGATGAAGTCATCGATTATACGAAGGGCGATTTCGCCGTGGGGCTCAGCGAGTTTGATGTCGTTTACGACACCATGGGAGGTGATACCCACGTCCGGTCCCGCGCGATCCTGAAATCCGGCGGCATGCTGGTCTGTCTGAACGCCGCTCCGGTACCGGACGACGCCCCCGTTCGCGACGACATATCAGTAGAGACGCCCCTGGTTACCTATCTGCGCGCAGACGGCGAACGCATCGCCGGACTGATCGCCGATCGCGCCGTAGAACCGAGCATCGGCGAGGTGTTTTCGTTCTCTGATGCGATCGATGCCTACCGGCTCAGCGAGACCGGACACGCCCGCGGGAAAATCGTACTGCAGCTGAAATAGGATTGGCACAACACAATATGAACACAGCCTGAACAATCAGGACAAAGATAAATAGACTTGCTCCCCTCGCCTGCTATGAGTGTGCCCACACAGAGTCGTCTGTGAATATATTCACGTTCATCTAAATGGGTAGGGTTTTCTGTTGATCTTTTGTCGATTCCGCTTGCTGTTCACCACCTCTTTTTTCCTTCTGTTCTCGCTTATTGCAACCACATCCAACATCGCAGCCGCAGCGGCCCTGCCAGGCGATGCCGCCGCCACGCTGAACACTATGCAGCGCGACGGGCTACCGGTCGTGTCCGGTCTTGCCGGCGATCTTCAAAACAAGTTCACCAAAATCGGGAAAGACTACTACGCAACAAAGCAGATCACTGTCCGGGGCCTGAAAGGCATTTTCGCGCTCTATAAGCCGACACCCGGAGGCAAATACGTCTTTGCCGCGGTTCTCGGAAAAACCTCCCTCGCCGCACTGAAGATCAATACCGGCCCGTTGGACCAGATCGGCATGCAGTCAATCGTCGTTGTCTATGCACCAGAGAAACTCGGAGCGGTCAATGTTGCCAGCTGGCCCGGCAAGCTCGGCGGCGCGCTGAAAGCACTGACGCCGTCGACCACGAACACCCGTCTTACAGTCAACAAATCGCTTAACGTATTCCTCCGTCTCGCCGGTGGTGCATCGGGTGAATTTCCTGCCCTGCTGAAGAAGGTCGGACTAAAGCTCGAGAACCTGACGGCAACTGTCCGCATCGGCAAAGAGCGGCGCAAATCCACCCCAAGCGTCGAGATCATGCATTGGGGCGCCTGGAAAGACCCCTTCGCCTTCCGGGGGGCATCCTTCCGGGATGTGACCATCCTCCTGAAACAGGATGCGAAGAAGAACAGAACCGTCCAGGCCTGGGGTGATTTCACGCTTAAAAAGAACACCTATTTCCTGTGGGGCGGCGTTACAGCCGGGAGGACCAAAAAGGGCCGTGCCTTCGGTATGGGCGCCCGGTCTCTGTCGATGAAGGCTGTGCTGGATTTTGCCGACGCACTTCCCGAATTCAACAAATACAATTTCGGCTCGAAGGTCGCCGGGGCCCTTCCTTTCAGTCTGAATGACATCACGATCAGCAATCCGACCCACAGGGCTTACACACCCGGAATCTTCCCGGTGCCAAACACCTTCACCGTGTTCTACGCAGAACCCGGTATCGAGGTCGCGAACACCCGCAAAAAGGGCCCGATCTTCGCCGCCAACGGCACCGCGCGGATACTCGGCTGGAACGCTTCCTCCTATAACGCCAATATCGACCCACGCGCCGGCAAGCTGAAAATCCGGGGCCGGGTAAGCTCACCGACGCTCGACCCGATTCCGATGTCGGACACAGTTTATCTATTGGATGTCGATGTCAAAAAACCCAAAGCGGCCCGGCTCGCCTTCACCGGGAAATACACCCTTGGCGACCTGACACTCGCCGGGGCGGAATTCAGGATTGCCAAATCCGGCATGCGCCTGACGGTGAACCAGGGCTGCGTGCCGCCGATGCTCAAGGCGACCATCAACGCGAAATTCTCAAAAAACATCCCGGCGCCAAAAATCGGCCCGTCAGGGTGCGCCGAAAAGGTTGCGCAAGAAATCGGCAAGGCAGCGAAATCTGCGGGTCACGCGATCAAGAATGTCGCCGAAGACGTCGGGGGTGCGATCGCTGGTATCGCGCGATCAGCCAAGAAAGAAAAGAAGCGGAAAACCAACGAGGATATTCCTCTCTTCCGTACAGCCGCACGGCACAAATTGCTGACGAATGTACACAAAGACATGGTCGCGAACGGGGTCCACAAAGTGAACCTCACTTCAATCGTCTACCGGGATTTCAAGATCCCATACGGAATGGGACGCGCCCTGCCGACGGTATGGGCCGACCGGAATACCATCCTCAGGCTGCTGTCTCAGACAGAGTGTCAGGCCGATGGCCGGATTTCAGCCCTGCTCAAGAGACAAAAGGCATTTTCCAGTCCCTCGTTCAAGACGGGTCCGCTGAAAAGCTTCGCTAATGCATCATCCAAAAGTACCAAGGCCGAGCTGAAATTTTACAAGCCGTTTCAGCCAAACATCAAAAAGGTCGGGAAAATTCTGAAAGACAACAAGAAACCCAAGGTCAAAATGGTCAGCGGTATCCCTCAGCTCACATTCGACAAAGATTATCTGTACCTCAAAACATGCGAAAACGCCTGACCGCAAAGAGCGGCCGCCGGCCTTGTTCGGAAGATAACGTTGTGCAGAAAACCGCTTCGTCCCAGTCCGACAGATTGGCACGAAGCGGCCTGCAGTCTCCTCTGTTCTTCCCGGCATTAATCCGCTAAGAGATTTTCCGTTATAGCGCCCGAATGTCTCGGGCCCCGGTCGCAGCCTACCCGGAGAAAACAAGGATTGTCGAAATGAAGACCATTGTCGTGTGTTCCGGCGGGCTCGATTCTGTCTCCCTGGCGCACAAGATCGCGAACGAGGCCGAACTCCTGCGGCTCGTCACGTTCAACTACGGACAGCGTCACGAAAAGGAAATCGGGTTTGCCCGCGCCTGCGCAGACCGACTGGGCGTCCCGTGTGACGTCGTCGATATCCGACCGATCGGCGCGCTGCTGACCGGCTCCGCCCTGACCGACGACGTCGAAGTCCCGGACGGGCATTATGCCGAGGACAGCATGAAGCTGACCATCGTCCCCAACCGCAATGCCATCATGCTCGCCGTTGCCTTCGGCGTTGCGGCCGCAGAAAAGGCCGATGCGGTCGCTACCGCAGTGCATGGCGGCGATCATTTCATCTACCCCGACTGTCGCCCGGCCTTCATTGATGCCTTCGAGGCGATGCAGAAACAGGCGCTCGACGGCTATGCGGATATCCGGCTTTACACGCCTTTCGTTACCATCCCGAAATCCGGCATCGTGACCGAGGGCGCAAGGTACGGCACGCCGTTCGAGGAAACCTGGTCGTGTTATAAGGGCGGAGAAACCCATTGCGGGCGGTGCGGCACCTGCGTTGAAAGGCGCGAAGCCTTCGACATTACCGACATCGACGACCCCACGGTATATGCCGACCCGGATTTCTGGATTTCGGCGGTGTCAAAAGCCGGAACGGATGAGATCACGTAAACGATGCGGGCGGGCGTAAAGGTTAGTCCGCTTTGATTATCGCCGCCTGGGGCACATCGGGATCGGTGTACTGCGCCCAGCTGCTGCGCAGAAAATCCATACTGACCGGATCGAGGTCTTCACGCGGCAACGGTTCGGGGTCCCAGTTATTGTAACGGTCCTCGCCCCGCATCAGCGTAGCCGTTCGACGGCCGATGATCGATTTTGCGTGGGTCGGCATATAGAAAAACGCTATACCGACGCGACGGCGCGGTGACGGATTGGGCGAGGATGCATGCCAGGTGCGTTCGTGATGCATTGAAAACTGCCCGACCGATACCGGCATATAAACCGACTTGTCGTCTTCTACATCGCGGATTGTCTGGCCACGCCCGAGCATATTCTTCGGATCATACGTTTCATCATGATCCGCATCCGCGGCAAGGTGAGAACCCGGCATGACGCGCATGCAGCCGTTTTCCATATCGGCATCCGTCAGTCCCAGCCAGCAGGTGACCTCTTCCTGCGGATCGAGGCCGTAATAGGCTGCGTCCTGATGCCACGATACGAATCGTTCATCATGCGCTTTCTTCGAAAACATCGAGGCACCGAACAAAAGGATGTCCGGGCCGATGACGGATTCGACAGCATCCAGAATTTTCTCGTTCCGAGCGAGGTCAACGATCCAGGGTGCCGCAAGGTGGGCTTTGATCTTTAGCTGCTTCTGCGCCTCGCCCCCGAGCGGCGCGTCATAGCTATCGAGTCGTTCGACATATTCGGCGGCTTCCTCGGCGCTGATGGCATCAAACGGATAGGCAAATCCATGGGTGCGAAAATGCTCGACTTGTTCTTCAGAGAGGCTTCCAGTCACAGTCAGGGCTCCTTTGGTCGTGATCCGACACCGGTCCTTGCGGCCGGTTCGTGCCATCTCTCGGGTTACCCGGATGCAGGCAAAACCTGCATCGACCTGCCATCTCACCCCCGATGAATGGCCGCGTATACCGACAGTCTACTATCGAACTCCAATTGCCGAAAGGTGGGTCTGTCGCTTCGTCCTCACCCGACAGATGAACCTGAACGAATTGACCTGTTTATATGAAAAGGAATATAAATGAGATAGATTCTCAACGGGGGGGGGCAAAAATAATGGAGGTAGCAGTACTTGGCGGTGGCCACGGATGTTACGCCGCCGCAGCGGACGCGGCGGAAGCGGGACACAATGTGCGATTCTGGCGGCGCGATGCCGATGCGTTCCGGCCAGTACTGGACAGCAGTACCGTTCTTGTTTCCGACAGCAAGGGCCGCCGTGAGATCCCGCTCTCGCTCGCCACCACCAATGTCGCGGAAGCCATGGAAGGCGCCGAACTGATCTTGTCGCCCCTGCCTGGAACCACACAGGCAGGGCTGGGCGAAACCATCGCGCCACACCTGAAAGACGGCCAGGTCGTCTTCATCCCGCCCGGTACGTTCGGCAGCTACCTGATGGCAAGGCAGGTCCGCGACAGCGGCAATACGGCTGAGGTCGCGTTTGGCGATGCAGGCACTCTCCCCTGGCTGGTCCGCAAGCAAGCGGACGGGTCCACCCGCATCACCACGCGGACGGTCCGCCTGCCATCGGGTATATTTCCCGCCCGCCTCTCGGACCATGCATTCGGTCTGATCGAACAGGTTTTTACCGAGACCGAACGCCGGCGCGACGCACTCGATGCGGCACTCCTGAATTACGGGCCGATCATTCACCCGCCGCTAATCCTGATGAATGCCGGACCGTTGGCACATTTCGATGCCTGGGACATCCATAACGAGGGCACCCAGACGACTATCCGAAATGTCCACAATGCCCTCGATGCGGAACGGATCGCGATCCGCGAGGCACTGGGCTACGGCGCGCCGCATTTTCCGCTCGCGGATCATTACAACCGCGACCCTGCCGGCGACACGATGTATTCGGTAACCTCCCATGATGAACTGGTCGGCTCAAGCGACTGGCGCGAAGACATCGATCTGTTCACGCATCGCTACATGCTGGAAGACATCGCCCTCGGGCTGGCTCTCCTGGTCTCGCTCGGCGACTGGGCCGGCGTGCCCTGCCCGGTCGCCACGGGCCTGCTCGCAATCGGCGGCGCGGCGATCGGCAAGGACTTCCGGGCGACCGGACGCACCTGGGAAAATATCGGCCTTGCAGGACTCGGACAGGGCGAGCTCCGCACCCTGCTCGATGAGGGCATTTCATGAACGACAAACCGGTCATCGCCGCCGTCGGCGCGGGGCGCATGGGTGTCGGACTGGCGCACGTGTTCGCCTATGCAGGTCACGAAGTCCGGCTGCTCGACGTGAAGGAGCGCGATGCCGATGGCTTTGCCTCCCTTCAAGCACGTGCCAGGTCGGACATAGCCCGGACGATCGGGCTGATGGCAACGCTCGGGCGGATCGACGCCACCGATACCGACGCCATCCTCGACCGTGTCACGATATACCCGCTCGACCGCGCCGCCGAGGCACTGTCTGACGTGCCCCTGATTTTCGAAGGCGTACCCGAGGTCCTCGAAGCCAAGGAACGGGCATTCGCCATTACCTGCAAACACGCGTCCACCGATGCGATTATTGCGTCTACGACATCGACCATGATGGTGGACGAGCTCGCCGCTTTCGTGGCCGGGCGCGAACGCTTCCTCAATGCGCACTGGCTTAACCCCGCCTTCCTGATCCCGCTGGTCGAACTCAGCGTCGGCAGTGAAACCGCACCCGATGTCGTCGACAGCCTGAAACAGACGCTCGAGGCCGTGGGCAAAGTTCCCGTGGTGCTTCAGGCAAAGCCCGGATTTGTCGTCCCACGTATCCAGGCACTCGCCATGTCAGAAGCGGCGCGGGCGGTCGAAGACGGCATCGCCTCGCCCGAAGAAATCGACAAGGCCGTGCGCGTGGGCTTCGGTCTGCGCTTCGCCATCCTCGGGCTGATCGAATTCATCGACTGGGGCGGCAACGATATTCTCTACTACGCCGGCAACTACATGAAAAAGGCGTTCGATTCCGATCGCTTCGACGTCCCGGCGATCACCGAACAATACATGAAGGAAGGCCGCAACGGTCTGCGTGAAGGCCGCGGGTTTTATGACTACCGCGATATCGACGTCGACGCCTATCAGCTGGAAACACTGCGCAAACTGATCGATCTGATCGATCACCTCGGCCTGATGGCGCCACCCGGTGGTGTTACCGACCCTGCCGATAGCCCCGCGGCCAAAGCGGGAAATCCTTTTTTGAAATCCTGAACATTTGCAGGGTATCGGCCGTACAGCCTAAAACGTCCCCTCACCAAAGGAGACGAAAATGAGCTGGAAAGATTTTCTGAACGACACCGTCCGCAGGCTTGGCGCTTTTGAAAAGGAAGCGCCGGAAACATTCGCCGGTTTTGGCACAATGGCCGAATGCGCCAAGCGCGACGGGGTGCTCGGTCAGCAGACCAAGGAATTCATCGCCCTCGGCATGGCGGTCTCGACACGTTGCGACAGCTGTATCGGCTTTCACGTCCGCGCCCTCGTCAAGCTGAAGACCACACGCGAAGAGATGATAGATGCCCTGACGATGATCGCCTATATGGGCGGCGGCCCCGCGGTCACATACAGCGCAAAAGCACTCGAAGCCTATGACGAGTTCAGCGCATAACGGCAGATGCCGGTTCCATAGTCAGTTTTTCCGCTGCCTGACGACCAGCACCGAACAATGGGCATGGCGGACAACGCGGGAGGAGACAGACCCCAACAGATAATCGGCTACCCCCGGATCATGGGAAGACATCACGATCATGTCGATGCCGTTGTCATTGGCGAAGTCGAGAATATCCGCTCCCGGATTGCCTTCTCGCACGACGATATCCGCCTTGCCGTCCAGCCCATACGCTTTTGCCACGGCTTCCATGTCTTCCCGTGCTGCGGCTGTGACATTTTTCCGAAGGTCCGCCGGCAGATGAACGCTTACATAGGCCGGCATTTCCTCCACCACATGCAGGAGGATGATTTTTGCCCCATGGGCTTTAGCCAGCTCTACCGCCATCTCAACCGCAGCCGAGCCGGATTTTGAAGATTGAACAGGCAAAGGGACAAGAATTTTCTCGATCATCACGCAATCCTTTTCTGATGAGGATGGATGTCCAAACCTCATTCTGGTCCCCCGCCACCCCGATGCCTTGATCTGTATCAACAGGGCCGATGCCTCCAATCATCTTGTCGAAACCGAATTTCCGGGCCTATAGTTCCTGCATGCCTGATGATTCAAGACTCCCCGCCCCCGTGCCTGGCCGTGTATCGGCGGAACCAGGGAAGTTGGTCACCGACCCCGCAGTGTGGACCGGCGACGAAATGGCAGCGCGCAACGACTGGATCTATACGCTCTCCGATGACGAGATCGCGGCACTGGGCGATATCGCGAAACAGGTACGTGCGACCATTGGCGACGATGCCGATGGCTTGCTCACGCTAAATTCGTCGGAAATAGACCTCGGTGCGTTCCGCGCGCCAATGGCAGAGGTGTTTCATCAGATCAAAGACGGTCGCGGTTTCCAGCTAGTCCGCGGACTGCCGGTGGCCGACTGGGACCGGCTGGACCTGGCGATCGCCTACTGGGTAATCGGCCTGCAGATCGGCTCACCGCTGTCGAACAACCCTGACGGAGACATGATCGGTCACGTCACCGATATGGGCCTCGACTACGAAAACCCGAACCATCGCGGCTATCAGACCAGCGCACATATGCTGTTCCACACCGACCAGTGCGATGTCGTCTCCCTGCTTTGCCTGCAGACATCAATGTCCGGTGGCAGTTCCAGGATCGTCAGCGCCCCTGCCGTCCACAACGAGATGCTGAAGCAGAACCCGGATCTGGTCGCCGAACTGACCGCCGACATGTTCTGGACCAAACACGGAGAAGTCGCGACCGGTGAAGACCCGTGGTACCGAATGGCAGTATTCAATTACCTTGATGGCTACCTGACGACAGCGGGGGGATACAAGCACATAGAAAAAGGTCACGCCCTCCCAGGGAACCCGCCATTGACCAAAGCACAGAAAGACGCTTTCGCACTAATGGCGAAAATAAACGAAGAGTTACATCTTTCCATGAATTTTGAGATCGGCGACATCCAGATTCTCAACAGCCATGTCACGATGCATTCTCGCACCGCATATGAAGACTGGCCGGAGGCGGAAAAACGCCGCCGCCTCTGGAGGTTATGGCTCCGCAATGCAGATATCCGCCCGCGGCCCGAAACCTTTAAACATCGTATCAGTGGCATCCAGACGCCAGAAACCGTTCTACGCGTGAATATTTAAAACAAGCGTTTGAATTAAAGAATTTGCCTTCAAACCCGAATCAACGTTAAGCTTATTGTGATCTATGCTTGACCAGCTTAACTCGTCGACGTTTGCGACGCCTGACTAGCGACACCGGGACAGTACGATCAGAGCCGCGCAACCTGGAGAAACCTGGCGGTTTTTGTGGGAAGCGCACAGACTACTAAAAAGGACTAGCTATGCCGACAGGTACTGTAAAGTGGTTCAATCCGACAAAAGGTTTCGGTTTCATTGAACCCGACGATGGTGGAAAAGACGCTTTTGTGCACATTTCAGCCGTTGAACGTGCGGGGCTTCCGGGCCTCCGCGAAGGGCAGAAGGTCGAGTTCGAACTTGCTCCCAGCCGGGACGGACGTCAGAGCGCCGACAATCTTGTCGCCCTTGACTAAAACACTCAGACGATGAAGTTAAAGGCGACCGGTATCTCCGGTCGCCTTTTTTATGTCCACCGCCTGCCGCAGTCACTCCCGCTATGATTGCGATCTCAGCGCCGTTGTGGCTGCAATGTCCAACACACCGGTATTGGGATCAACAACCACAGCGTGATGTTCCCGGGCGTAGGCTGCCGAAATCTTCGTGTTCCATACGTCACGCGCGACGTGCTCCGGGTCACGCGACAACGGGTCGCCGAAACCACCGCCCCCCGGCTGGACATGACGGACCAGATCACCCTGCGCCATCCGGCGGTTGATCTTGCTCGGCAGATCGATATGTTCTCCACCAGCGGTCGTAATCTCGTTAATCGCCCCGGTCGCCGGTCCACCGCCGGCAAGCCCGTAGGGCAGAATCTTCATCCGATCGGCCCGAAGCTGCAATCCGGCTTCCGGCGCCAACAACCTGTAGGACCGCGCGACGCCCAGCCCCCCACGCCATTTACCAGCCCCGCAGCTATCTGCAACAAGCGCATATTCCTCTACCCGTACCGGATGCTGGGATTCCATTGTTTCAACCGGCGTATTCGACAGGTTCTGGGACGGATTGGTAATCGCTTCGATCCCGTCCTTGTCGGGGCGTCCGCCCCACGCACCACATATCATATCGACAATAATAAAGGGCGCCCCATCTTCCCGGTATCCACCAAGGCAAACCACGGTATTGCCGCCCTCACCCGCCGCAGGTACGCGATCCGGCACAATCTGCGCAAGCGCACCAAACATCGCATCGACAACGCGGTAACCAGTCAGCGCGCGCGCTGCACAGGCAGCCGGGATTTTAGGATTGACGATCGATGCCTCCGGCGCCTTGACCGTGATCGCCCGGAACACACCGGCATTATTCGGTATATCTCCCTTCAGGCAGCAGCGCACAGACAGGTAAGTACACGAATTCGTATAGGATTTCGTCGAATTCAGCGCCGCAGGAACCTGCGGAGCGGAGCCTTCGTAATCAACTGTCACACTGTCGCCATGCACCGTGATCGCAACGGCAATCGGCAGCGGCGTGTCATTGAACCCGTCATCGTCGATATAGTCGGTAAAACTGTAGGTCCCATCAGGCCAGGCGGCAATTTCTGCGCGGGTCATGCGTTCGGCATAGTCGAGAAGTTCAGCAAAATACGCCGATGCCATTTCCGAGCCATAGCGGTCGAACATCTTGCCGAGTTCCCGTGCCCCGGTGCGGCAGGCGGCGAACTGTGCCTTCAGGTCGCCGATGACCCGGTCCGGCAAACGCACGTTTATTTCAATCAGCTTGAACAGGGTATCGTTGGGTATCCCTGCTTCGAACAGTTTGAGCGCCGGAATACGCAGACCTTCCTGGAATATCTCCGTGGAATCACTGGCATTCGAGCCCGCTACCCTGCCGCCGACATCGGTGTGATGACAGATCACGACGGAAAAGCCCTGCAGGTTCGCCTCAGCATCGAAAATCGGCATGAACATGAAGATATCGGGCAGATGCATCCCGCCCTGGTAGGGATCGTTCAGGATCACAGCATCGCCGGGCACGAGACCGTCGCCATACTGTTCCAGGACCACGCCCATAGCTTCGGGAACCGCGCCGAGATGCAGCGCAACCGTCTTGGCCTGGGCAATCATATTTCCCTGCGTGTCGCAGATCGCGGCGGAGTAATCCATCACATCCTTGACGATCTCGGACCGCGCCGTGCGGATGACATCGTAAGCCATTTCATCGACGATCGCGTCGAGGCCGTTCTTGACCACTGCAAACGTGATCGGATCTATCTCAATCGCCATTCTAGCTCTCCATCACGCTGTCGGGGACCGATATGACGAGGCTGCCGCAGCCATCGGACGTGGCCACGGCACCGGGCGGCAAAACGACCGTCGTGTCATACGCTTCAAGAATGGCCGGACCGGTCACCGGGCCGTTGCTCACCACGGTCCGCGCCCGGGTCGGAATAGTGGTGTAATCGCCGACTGACGGGAACCAGACGCTGCGCTCCCCGTCCGGGATATCCAATGCGACAACATGCTTTTCGACACCCTCGAAGGCCAGCCGGTTTTCACGAATGCCGCGCGCAGCAAGGCGGATATTCACCAGTTCCGCCGGCTCATCATTGGTGTAGCCGAAGGTATCATTGTAGCTGGTCATAAAGGCAGTCTCGAGCACGTCGAAACCGCTCTTCAGGACCACATCGGGGTCGAACGGAACCGTCAGTTCCGACGATTGTCCCAGGTAACGAAGATCAGCGGCGTATGTGAGAGTGATGCGCTCATCGGGGAAACCGTCGGTGCGTAACCGTGCTTCTCCGTCGGCCCGTAACCCCTCGACCGCCGCTGAAAATGCCGCCGGGTCCAACTTTCCGAGCGGGCCAAGCAGGCTGCGGACGAAATTATGTTCGACATCAGACGCCAGCATCCCGACGGAACAGAATACGCCGGACATCGCCGGCACGATGACTTCGCGAATACCGAGCAGTCCCGCCACCTCGACCGCATGAACAGGTCCGCCACCGCCGAACGCCATCAGGCCCATGTCACGGGCATCTCGTCCCCGCTCCACCGTCACGGACCGGATCGCCCTTGCCATTGCGACATTCGCGATCTTGCGGATCCCTGATGCCGCCTGTACCAGGTCCAACCCAAGCGGCTCGCCGATATGCGTCATGATCGCCTTCTCCGCGAGGGAGGTGTCGATCTCGAGACTGCCACCGGCAAGCCCGGCCGGGTTCAGATAGCCAAGCACGACATTTGCATCCATTACCGTCGGTTGCTCGTTGCCGCGGCCATAACAGGCAGGGCCCGGATCCGCACCCGCAGACACCGGTCCGACCTGCAGAAGCCCGCCATCGTCTATCCACGCGATAGACCCGCCCCCCGCGCCGACCTCCGCGATGTCGATCGCCGGTACCTTGAGCATGTAGCCGCCGCCCTTGATAAAGCGGCTCGGGGTAGAGATACCGTCGCGGAATTCATATTCCGACGTCAGCATCGGCTCGCCACCCTCGATGATGGACGCTTTGGCAGTCGTCCCCCCCATGTCGAACGCGATCGCATCGGGACGGCCATTCGCCTGACCGAGGCGAGCTGCCCCCATGACACCACCCGCCGGACCGGACCCGACGGCAAAAACCGGAATCTCACTCGCCGTCTCGACCCGCATCATGCCGCCAGAGGACGCGACGACCAGCAACGGCGCCGTCATCCCGGCATCGCCGAGGTTACGCGTCAGGTTGGACAGATAACGGCGCATCTCGACCAGGAGATAGGCATTCACAACCGTCGTAGACGTCCGTTCGTATTCTTTCATTTCCGGCAACACATCGCAGGACGCCGTGACCAGAAGCTGGGGAAATTTTTCCGTCAGGATATCGGCGGTACGCCGTTCATGCGCCGCGTTGAAGCACGAATTGATGTAACAGATCGCTACCGCCTCGATGCCCTCGTCAACCAGACGCTGACCGGCGGCGATAACCTCTTCATCTACAAGCGGCCGCACAACGCTGCCATCCGCCCCCATGCGCTCGCCCACCTCAAGCCGATGACGGCGCGGCACCAGGGGTTCGGGCTTCTCCCAGGTCAGGTCGAACATCGTGGGCGTTCGAATACGCCCGATTTCCAAAATGTCGCGGAAACCCTCCGTCGTGATCAGCCCTGTCTTTGCGCCGCTCTTCTGGAGGATTGTATTCGAGCCCACCGTGGTGCCATGCACCACTTCCCGCACATCGGACAGTGAGGCACCGACATCCCTCAGCAGGTCGGCAAGACCGGCAACGACTGCCTCACCCGGGTCATCGGGCGTGGAAGCCACTTTGCGCACATGGAGAGCTCCGTCCCCCATCTGGGCAACAATATCGGTGAACGTGCCGCCGATATCGCAGCCGATATGTATTTCGATACCCGGCATAAATCCGCCCTGACTATTTAATGATAAGGGGAACAACGATTGATCGCGAAACCGTACGGCCATTGACGAAGCGCTGCAACACGGCCTCCCCTTTCCAGCCACCCGGCGCCCAGCCGGGAGGTGGCAGTTTTCGCCCCGTATATTCAATACGCCGTGCCTGGGACCGATCGAAGCGGATTTCCCGCACGGAAATAGCCGCGCCTGCGGGGTCCAGTATCCGAAGTTTCAGTACATCGCCACGTTGCACGCCGAACATGGCGGCCCACAGCACCAGGCCCGGCGCGTGGCGCGGCAGGCTGACAGGACTTCGCGCCGACGAATAGACCGCGTTGACGTTCACGGATTGGTCCGCGAAACCGGCGGCATATAACGCAAAGGTCGGATATCCGACGCCAGCGTTCTCGGCCCAGAGCGATCGCTGCGGGCGGTTGCAACCGGAACCGACCGCCGCTCCGGTAAAGGGATCGACCGTTTTGCCATCGACCCTGAACTCGATATGCACATGGGGAAACTGCGTCCGGCCGGACATGCCCACCAGCCCGAGTTTCTGCCCCCGCGTGACCCGGTCACCCAGCTTCACGGCAAGCGAGCCTTTGCGCATATGACAATATTGGCTTTCCCAACCGCCATTATGTTCGATTATCACCCCGTTCCCGCAGGCCTTTCGGCCGATCAGTTTCCGCGTCTCCGGAGTTTGTTTGAAATACTCCTCGGCGCCATCCCGCGCCGCCGTAACGATCCCGGGCCCGGCCGCAACAACGTCGGCGCCGCTATCGAGCGCCCGAAAGTCGCGAACGGCAAAATCCGTACCCTTGTGCCCGTTATATGTACGGAAACCACATCGGTGATCGGCTGCTTTCTCGTCGCTCCCCTGTGCATCGGGAAGATTGATGATCCAGCAATCGCGATCCAGCATGCATTTCAGCGGTTTGGTAAAACCGCCATCCGGCGGCACCTGCGCAAATGCGGGCGGGGAAACTGCAACGAGTGCGGCGGCTGCAAGAAGCCGAAAAATTGTTTTTTTCACGAGCGGTACAAATTCCAGAAGGTGGTTATTCAGCGGGGGCCGGTGCAGAGGTATCTGAACGCGCCGGGGCCATATCTGCCACCAACCATTCATCGATGACACGGCGCGCCTGTACAACGCCGGAATCAGCCGTATTGTTCAGCATCTTCCGCTCGGGGCGCTTCTCCATGTTGCGCTGCTGACCGGCCAGAAATTCGATATCTTCGTTAAACGTATGAATGATCGACTTTTCGATATCCGCATCAAGATCGGCATCATCCAGGCAGGTATCACGTGCGAAAGCCCAGATTTGATCAACCGTGCTGTCATCGACCGGCTTCAGGATACTGATAATGCGCGTATCAATGCCCCTGTATTTGTCATTGGTGCCGGCCGGCACACCCCCCGCATCGATGATGACGGTGGACGGCGGGTCCAGCCAGATTTTCTGCCAACGATCAATCTTGCCCTCAAACCCGCCGACACGCTTGTAAAAATTCGACGGCTCCGTGTCTTTCATGATCCGCGTGACCGTCACGATATCACCGGTGCGCTCCGACGTGACGGGCGTGTTCGCAACATCTTCAGTACCGATCGTCGATTGATGAACGAATGTCGTATGGGTCAAATCGAGAAGGTTATCAACCAGCAGCACCCAGTTACAGCCGTAACGTGTTGTCCCCGTCACGGACCTCCAGTCAGGGTTATCCAGCCAGCGAAGGTCGGGGATTAACCCTTCATCCACACGCTTGGGATCCCCTGTCCAAACTCAGACAAGTTTGTGTTTCTCGACCACGGGATACGCCCGGATCTTTGTACGCCCGGGTATATTCTTCTGGCCGGGAATATCGACACAAACCCCGGCACAATCAAACTGCATGCCGTGATAGCCGCAGACGATATTCTCTCCCTCGACGCTCCCCAATGACATCGGGGCAAACCGGTGTGGGCAGCAATCCTCGACGGCCGCCGCGACTCCTGTTTCTGTTCTGAATAGCGCGAGATCTTCGCCCAGGATCGTCTTTGCCTGCGGTTCACGCTCCAACTCGTTTGACCAGCATGCCGCATACCAGGCGTTGCGGATGAAATTTGTCATGAACAGACTTTCTTGGGGGCGCACGTCACAAGGTTGATAGGAACTCTATGACATATCAGAGTGGAATCAAATCTGCCGCGTCACGCCCTCCCAGTATGGGTCCCGCAACCGCCGTTTCGCAACCTTTCCCGGTCCCGTTGTCGGCAATGGCCCCTCGATAAATGAGAGCGATTTCGGAATTTTATATCCGGCGATCCTGCCGCGGCAATAGTTCAGAATATCTGCATCTGTTGTGTCTGCGTAGCCGTCACGTCGAACGACAACCGCATGCACCTGTTCACCCCAAAGCTCATGCGGGATGCCTATCACGGCGACTTCCATCACAGCCGGATGGGTCGACAGGACATTCTCGACCTCGACCGAGTATACATTTTCGGCGCCAGAGATGATCATGTCTTTCTTGCGGTCGACCAGATAGAGATGCCCCGTCTCGTCGAGATAACCGATATCGCCGGTGTGATACCATCCGCCGCGCAGGGTTTCGGCGGTAACCTCCGGCTTGCGCCAGTATTCCTTCATAATCTTGGGTCCACCGAATACGACCTCGCCGATTTCGCCTACCGGCACATCTTTATCGTCACCGTCGACAACCCTCCTGTCGATCAAAGGCGACGGCACGCCGCAGGATGCCGCCCGGTGAATACCATCGGGACCGAGAGTGAGGTCATGATCTGCAGGCTGCAGGCAGCAGGCAATACCCGTGGTTTCCGTGATGCCGTAGGAATGCATGAACATATCGGAAGGAAACATCTGTTCAGCCTTCTGCAATACGCCCAGAGGCGTCGGCGATCCGCCATACATTATCTGTGTCAGGCTCGACAGGTCGTATTTCGATGTGTCGGAATGATTTGCAATCAGGGCAATCAGGGTTGCGGGCAGTGAAGTAATTGTGACGCGCTCCTTCTCGATCAGTTCGAGCACCCGGTCGGGCTGAAAATGAACGCAGACCTGTGTGCCGCCGACCATCGGCACAGCCCAGAATGCCATCGCATCGGCCAGGTGAAACATCGGAGCCGAATGAAGCCAGACAGACCCGAGACGGAAATCCATCGTCGTCGTACAGTCTACTCCGCACCAGAAAACGTTTCCGTTAGTGAGGCAGACACCCTTCGGATCACCGGTCGTCCCCGACGTGTAATATATCTGGATGGTATCATCGACACCGGTATCAGCAGGGGTGGCGTCCGGCGACGCAGATGACAGCATGGCTTCATAGTCATAAAAGCCGGATGGGGCTTTTTCGAGTCCCATGCCGATGGAAAATTCGAGCGAGGGCGCTTTCGAGCGGACAACTTCATAAACATCCAGGAACGGTTCCGACATAAGGACCGCCCGTGCATCTGAATCATTAAAGATATATTCAAGTTCAGGCGCCGCGAGACGGGAATTGAGCGGCAGGAATGTCAGCCCCGCGACCGCACAAGCGTAATAAGCTTCGGCGTAGCGATGCGAATTCCAATCGAGAATGGCCACCCGATCGCCACGCTTTAGTCCCATGTCGCACAACGCGTTGGCCAAGCGGTTCACCCGCTCGCCAAGAGCGCGATAGCTCAGACGAATGTCCCCATCAATCAGCGCGGGCCGGTCCGGGAAGGATGCGACCGCCCTCGAAAGAATACGTGATGCCGGATACATCGACTGCCTCACCTTTTTGTTCTTTCCCTCAATCGTGAAGCCGCGGCAACAGTAAATCAAGTGCACCTTGCCCGCCGCGTTCCGCGCACATACGATCCCGCAAAACCAAGCGGGAGAAAACTATGGACTATACAGAAATCAAATTCGACGTCCGCGAAGACGGTATCGCGACAATGACCCTTCACAGGCCGGAGCGACTCAACAGTTTCAGCCGTAAGATGTTCGACGAATGGAAAGACGTCATCGCCCGCTGTGCATTCGACGAAAAAATCCGTGTCCTTGTGGTCACCGGCGAAGGCCGGGCGTTTTCATCAGGAGTTGATCTGACCGTCCTCGGCAGCGACAACCTTCAACCACCGGCTTTCCGGTTCTACTACCGTCAGGCTCACCAGGCTTTCGACGACCTGGAAACACTCGAGGTGCCGGTGATCGCGGCGATTAACGGCCTCTGCTACGGTGGCGGCGTTGAACTGGCATTAAGCTGCGATATCGTCCTCGCCTCGGAAAACGCGACCTTCTGCCTTGTCGAGAACCAGCTCGGCGCGATACCGGCTTCGGGCGCCTGCAACCGCATGATCCATCATGTCGGCCTCGCCAAGACCAAGGAACTTATTATTACGGCCGACCCGATCCATGCCGCAGAAGCCCGCCGGATCGGGCTGATCAGCCAAGTCTACAAGCACGACGAGTTCATGGATCGTGTCTATACCTATGCGGAACGCCTGCTGAAAAATTCCCCCTTCGCCATGGGCATGGCGAAACACGTGGTCAATATGTGCGTCAACACAGACATGCATACCGGGCGCGACATCGAACGGCTGGCGCAATCCGTTCTGGTGCAGTCAGAGGATCACAAAGAAGGGATGGCAGCGTTTTTCGAAAAGCGCGACCCGGACTTCAAGGGAAAGTAGTAATAACAGAAGTATCCAGAGAGCCCCGCCTATAGGCTGGAATCCCGCCGGCAAAAGCCGGGGCCTCACTGTACCGCTATTCCCCGAACGGGGTGCCGCTATTCCCCGAACGGGATTTCCTCGCCGTCCGGTACCGGCACATCAAAAACGTTCAACGTGAACGATATCAGCGTGTAGTAGCCACAGATCCCGACAAGCTCGACCATCAGTTCCTCGCCCAGCGCGTCGATACCGCGGCCGTAGGATGCTGCCGACAACCGCCCCGAGGTGACCGTTTCTGTCGCCAGTTCGTAGACCAGTTGTTCGTCATCAGTCAGCGGTGCGGGCGTCTTGCCGGCTTTCAGCAATGCAATCGCATCGGCCGACACTCCTTCGTCGATGGCGATGGGCGCGTGGGCAAACCATTCGTAATTCGCCTGCCAGTGCTGACCGATCGTGCAGATCGCAAGTTCTCTCAGGTTGCCCGGCATTTTCGAGCCATAGCGGATAAATGCCCCGACACCCTGGGCCGGATCCGCGAGGCCCGGCGCATGCAGCCATACGCCGAAAGGGCCCCGGATAGAACCACGGGTGCCGGCAATCGAGGCGGCGATACGTTTCTGGTCTTCATCATAGGTCGACGGATCTGGGGGATCGAGGCGCTGCATGTTTCCGCTTTCTGTTATCCGGCCGTTTTAAAGGCACATCATTGATCGGGCTCGTTGCGCGAGAATACGAAGCCGGACGGCAAATGCAAACCCGCGAACACGGCGGAATAACAGTCAGGCGGACAAAAAAAAGGGACGATCCGGGCATCAAATAATTTACCGGATCGTCCCGAGGGAGGTAGGGACGGTGAACCTGA
>ERZ807291.1536-NODE-1536-length-37181-cov-6.623094_pt1 | contig 37181 bp, 30 predicted proteins | sample MGYA00521257_ERZ807291 | MGnify/ENA primary metagenome ERZ807291 (study PRJEB31413, sample SAMN03169783) | marine metagenome | biome: Marine; feature: Water; material: Subsurface seawater | place: North Sea | collected 2011-04-28 | depth 1 m m ...
ACTTTAAAAATTACTTAGTGGTAAATTTTTCTACAATACCAACAACCCCATTTCCCTCACGATATCCATCACCTCACTGTCCCACAGTGTTTCTATGTCGTCGTATTCTTCTTCGAAGGAAGTTTTAAACTGTTTGAAGGTAATGGTCTCTTCAGTAGAGTAGTGCATTTCCTCAAGCCACTCAGCCAGCCAAAGGCCAAGATCGGTGTCTAGCTCTATGGTTTCAGATGCTTTTTTGGTATGGAAGGTGACGGTGACAAAATCTTCCTCTTGGGTTACGCGAGGTAGTGCATTTATCCAGATTAATTTATCCGTAGCTCTAGGCAGATGTGTAGTTTCATCATCCAAGCAATGGGCTATGTACTCGGGATCTATACTCGGAGCAGGCGTGTCAAAATCAAACCATTCTCTTAAAGGCGTGTCAAAACAGATGCCGTGCATATAGTTATAGAGCGATTTTTTTAGCCCAAAGCTAAACTGGCTGTGGTCTATGCCTGTACTATCGGTGAACTGCACATCGTTATTCGCAAAAGTGATTTTTTCTAAGTGTGGTGTAATTCCATAAGCATCCGGATTTAACCCTACGGGACTATGTGCCGTAAGTGCAAACTGATGCCAAAATCCCGATTGGATTACTTCTGCCTGAAAGAGTTGGCGGACCATTTCTAAGCTGTCAATGGTTTCTTGCACAGTCTGCGTAGGGTATCCGTACATAAGATAGGAATGCACCATAATGCCCGTTTCGGTAAAGTTTCGGGTTACACGAGCTACCTGCTCTACCGACACTCCTTTGTCTATGAGCTTGAGTAGGCGGTCGCTGGCAACTTCTAGACCTCCGGATACTGCAATGCATCCACTTGCTTTGAGTAGCCTGCACAGGTCAGCAGTAAAGCTTTTTTCAAAACGGATGTTGGTCCACCACGTCACATCTAGCTTTCTTCGGAGTATTTCTAAAGCAATCTCTCGCATCAGAACTGGTGGTGCAGCTTCATCTACAAAGTGAAATCCTCGCTCATTCGTTTGGGCGATGAGGTCTTCCATTCTATCTACCAATATGCCTGCAGCTATCGGTTCGTAATTCCCAATATAATCGAGCGATATATCACAAAAAGTACACTTGCCCCAGTAGCATCCATGTGCCATGGTAAGCTTATTCCAGCGACCATCGCTCCAGAGACTGTGCATGGGATTCGCTACTTCTATCACACTGATGTACGTGTCCAGCAACAGGTCTGAGTAGTCTGGCGTGCCCAGTTCTGCCTGCTTGTAGTCTTGTCGTAGCGAAAAGTTATTGTACGAGACCTTCTCTTGTTCTAGATGGAATGTGCGTTTGAAGACCGGTTCCGGAGCTTCTGCAGTAGCATAATTGTGCAACAGCTCAATCGGCAATTCTCCATCGTCTAGCGTTATGAAGTCTACATATTCGAACACTCTGGGGTCCGTGATACTTCTTAGTTCAGTATTCGCAAAGCCACCGCCTAAGGCTATTTTAATTGTAGGGAAATGTTCTTTGAGGTATTGGCCGCAGCGTAAAGCACTGAACAGGTTGCCGGGGAATGGGGCAGACAGGCAGACTAGTTTAGGTTGGAACTCTTCTAGTCGAGCATCTAGTATGCTGAGTGTGATTTCGTCTATATACGAAAGTTCGTAGCTCAATTCTTCTGCCAGTTCATCAAAGGAGTTGGCACTTTTGCCCAGTTGCTCAGCGTATCGGCTGACCCCGAAATTTGGGTCTACACATTCTTTGATAAAGTCTGTAAGGTCTTCAATGTATAGTGTGGCTAAATGCTTGGCCTTATCTGCCATTCCCATACTGCCAAAGGCGTATTCTAGGTAGTCTAGGTTTTGAAATCGACTCGCTTCAGGTAGATAGTTTTCCGTGCATATTTGGCGAGCCAAACTCGGATTATTGCCTTGTAAAAAGGCAATAACAGAATCTATGGTATGGATATAATCTGTTTGTAATGCGTAGATACGATGTGTATTATCACTTTCTATCGACTCGTTTTTCGTAGCATAGTCAAATACATGTTGTAATCCTTCTTTAGAAAAGAGTGCTAAGATCACTTCTATACCTAAATCCATCTGGAATGCAGAAATGCCTTTGGTGTTTAAGAAACCTTTGAGGTACGCAGTCGCTGGATACGGAGTATTGAGTTGCGTAAAAGGTGGTGTTATGAGTAGAATGTCTTTCAGAGCTGCGAAGATGAATTGTAATGGTTTTTGTTATGTAAAAAATTGGATTGAATCAAGATATTCAAAGTGTGTTAAATAGTTAATTTACGAGGACTTTGCCGATTGGAGAAAAAAGAAAGAATAGTAATTGTCTGATTGTCTACGCGGTAATAAATGCTGTTATATCTAAGCAGAATACATTTTCTCACATCAAAGCTCTTATTGGATTTAGGGTAAATGTTGGGAGCCTTTGAAATAAGCGAAATAGTTTTTTCTAAAGAATTTGCTAGTCTGTTTAGTTCCTTTTCAGTCCAATTGGTTTCTAAATAATTAAACGTTTGAGACAGTTGGGCTAATGCGCTCTCTGACCAGATAATTTTATAACCAATTTTCATAAAGCTTTTGAGCTTCCGAATGAGGTTTTACTTTTCCATTTTCTGCGTCTAGTAATCCGTTTTTTATAGCGGCTTTTTCATCTTCAGATGTATCATCCCACCAATCACTTTCTTCTCTATTACGCAAATCAATTAGTTTCTCTATTAAAGTGCTGTCCTCAATACTGCTTAGCCACTGAATTAACGCAATTTTTTTATCTTGAATACCTAAATCCATTGTACAAAGATATATAATTTGAGTCAGAGAAGATGATTGGAAAAAGCTCTACTGCAGAAGAGTAGAAATTACAGAAAAACCTAAGACAACTGATTGCTGATGCCCACCAAGTGTCTTCTTTCTACATCAAACTCCTGTCTGTTGTTCGAAGCATTGCATTCATCACAAAGGGGTATGATAAACCAGTTGCTACTGCGTTTACCATCTGGGGGCATCACGTGTCCGCCCACAGTTGCTTTGTTGTCGCAGTTTTTGTTCGTACATATTGTAGCAGCACCTCCGTAGTTTTTAATCCAGTAGGCTAACCAAGATTTGTGCCCTTGCGGCAAAGATCTTGGACCGCTAGGTCCCCATTTCAGGTTTTTGACTTTCATCTACTGCAAAGGTAAAAAAACTCCTCATTTTCAGGTGTTTATATTCATAAACATTGAGTTTTTGTGATTTGGGTTCAAATATCAGCGGGTGAAATATTGGGCTAGTTACCGGGCAAAGTGGCTCTTGTAAACCGAATCAGCTTCATGTTTAGCCTCCTTTACGGCTTCCATACTTTCATTTGGGATGGCCACACTTAGAACATATTGCATAAGTTTCCATTGGCCGTTTTTTAGTTCTAATGCTCCAGAGCCACGGCATGTGCCCATATGCGTATCGAGTATCTCATCGAACCAAGCGGTGTTGCCGGCTTCATTGATGCGTACATCTCGTTGTATGGTGGTGAAATCCCACGTAGTCTTTTTAGCAAAATACGGTTTGCAAAAAGCAGCAAAATCATCTCGGAGCCAGTTCTCCGTGGCATCGGTTCCTATATAGTTGCAAGTGCTGTCCATGAATCCGATGTAGCTATCGAAGTTTGCATCGGCCGCGTCAGTGTGCCATTGGTCTATCAAGCTATTTAGCTCTTTGCTCTGGGTATTTTGGTCTGAGGTAGCTGGTGGGGTTGGGGTACAGTAGCAGAATAGTACAGAAAATAGGATAAGGTATTTCATCTCTCAAAAGTAAGATATTGTGCCCTAATCTGTATTACTCAAAATACCTATTTACCGTATCGTATGACGTTTTTATTTGGGTGTAGCTACGAGTAGCTTCGGCGGTATTCTTAGATTTAGTGTATTCTTTTACGTAATCCAGAAAGGGCAAAAGCCATTTGTGCAACTCATCATGTCCTTGTCCTTTCATTGTGCAGTTGGATGTTAATGTATTCAGATTGTCTTGGAGCTTTGTGCCAAGAGCTCCGTGCTCTTCTAAGCTTGAACCACTAAAACTATTGATATCCGATTCCATAGAACGAATGATGTGCATCATTTCAGGAACGACTACCCACTTTTTGCCTTGGTTTAGCACTATGGCTGAGTTTTCATCGTGACTTTGTTCACCAGAAGTACTGGTTTGGCAGCTTGCAAATATTACTGCAATGAATAGCGTTAGGATGAAGTTAGATATGCTGCTCATGGCTGTATGATTACTTTTTGAGTTGATTTTTCGGAACTGGTTTGAATGGTTACAAAATAAGTACCTCCTTCAGTTAAGCCTTGAATCCTCTGAGCAAATTGGTTGTCACCTTTTATGCTTAGTTGAGATTGTTGCTCTAGGACCTTTCCTTGATTGTCTTGTATGGTAATCTCCACCTCTTGAGCGTTATCTAGGTGGTACTGTATTATAAATTTTCCCTTGTTGGGGTTTGGATAGACTTGCATCTGCAATGAACTTGTACTTTGCTTGTTTAGCAGGTCGATACTATTCGTGTTTCCTTTAACCACATAGACTTTAAAAATCTGTGAACTGGCATTGCTTTGAGATCCTGTGTTGGTGAAAAAGATATTGGCTGCACTGCTGCTTATCCCACCATATATGTATCCTACTAGCGTGCTGTCACTTGCCAGGTCATCTAGTTTTATTACGTTATTGTTATATGTTGGGATATTTTCTACTTCTATAAATTCTGATCCAGCTCCAAGGAGAGAGGGCATTTCTATGGGCAGTTTATATTCTGCCATAGCGCCATTCGCATCTCGAGTTACTCTAGCTATGGTTTTTACGAAAGGAACATTATTGTCTTGTACGAGTATTCCAGAGCTATCAAAATATTGAGCTATCCCTCCGAAAAATACGGTGTGCATCTCGTTTTGCGCAGCACTATACAAGGGTATATGAGCACAATGGTAGTGATTGTAGTATTGTGAAAAATTATTATTTACACTGTATCCTGAGCTATCTATATCTACGCTGTTAAGGAAAGGCAGGTCTATAGTTTGTTGGAATACTCCCGAAAAAGCAGTTGCACTTTCTTCTCCATTTGGCATTATTTGAGGTACGACGTTGTAATCTCGTCGGTGAAGATTTGCAGGGTCTGAAAGGGCAGCTAAATGCACTATGGTTAAAGTAGTACCATTGTCTGATATGTTAAACTTGCGTATAGCATCTGTATATTCTTGCGTGAATCCAGGTCCGTGATTTGGCCCCATAGGATTATATCGTCCAATGAATTTTTGACCACCCACGAGGTAGTAGGTATCGTAAATTTTATTGAGGTATCCGCCTGTCACGGCAAACTTAGTATCTGTTATCTGTCTGAAATAGGAGGTAACGGAAGTCCCATTTATAATCGCATCTATAGTCGCAGGTACATTTATGGCAGTAAGATTAGCAAACGTAGTATGATCTCCTACTGTGGCGCTATATCCATAGCCACCTAGGGTATATAAGTAATCACCCTCTTGGTAAAATTCCATATTGGTAGAGCTAAGTTGCTCCTGTATGCCCGTGGGTAAACTCGATAGTGGTGTGGTCCATTTTTGCTTTGCGACAGGATCTATAACTATGAGTTGAGTGTTGTTTCCAGATTGACTGAATGCTGCGAACGGTTGTCTTTGGTGTAGCCCATCCAGTCTACCTCCAACGATGAGCCATTTTCCTTCGTGTTGTCCAAAGGCATAGGACTGTACGCCACCTAAACCTTCTATGTTCATAGGTTCTAGAGCTACGGAAAAAGGTGTGTTTTGAGCTTGTATTAACACTGTGGCTAATAAAAATGCGATGCTAAGTAAATGTTTCATAAAATATACAGCAAGTATACTTACTCTATAAAGATTGTAAAGTGACCAGAGTCACACTCAAGAACGGATAATCTAAAAAATGCGTTTTAAGAACAGTGAGATTACTATGTTGCTAGGACAAGCATTAAACCCATAATAATAGATAACTGCACTGCAAATAGTATCGCACCAAAGACCAATCCTTTTTTACCTGAATTAAGTAGCGTTTTGAAACTTACTTTTAATCCAATGGCGGCCATAGCCGTAGCGAGTAAAAAGTTGCTTCCTTTTTTACTATAGCTCAAGATTTCCTCTGGAAACGGGAAAATAGAAACGAGTATGGATATCACTATAAAGGTAACTAAGTACCACGGTAAGTTTAATTTATTCGTTGTATGAGATGCTGATTTTTTAGCTGTGAAGTGTCCAAAAATCAACAGTGCTGGAGTGAGGAGCGCAACTCTGCCTAGCTTTACGGTTACGGCCATTTCTCCAATAGCGTCGTTCATTGCAAACCCTGCCCCGGCTACATTGCCTACGGAATGTAAACTTGCTCCTAGAAGTATACTGTTTTGTATGTCAGATAACCAATCTTGGGTGATAAATGGAATCAGTATCATTCCGAGGAGTCCATATAGATTGACTACTGCCATCGATATCCCTATATCGCTTTTGTCTTTACTTACACTTGGAGCGAGAGCAGCTATAGCAGCAGACCCGCAGATAGCCGTACCAAAACCTACCAATAGTCCTGCACTGCTAGGGCAATTCATTTTTTTGCCGAGCCAAAGAGTCATAAGAAGTACCGCAGATATGGTGACTATTACAATAATTATAGTTTCCCATCCGAGTTTTAGAAAACTTCCATAGTCTATGCTAAACGCCATGAGAATAATAGCAACCTCTAAGAATCTGCCACTTGCGGTTTTTATACCAAGATTAAAATACTCAGGAAGCTTAAAGGCGTTGCCCAATACAATTCCAAAGACAAGCGCCAAAAGTATCGCATTAAAGCCCAATACATTGCTAAGAAGCAATGCAGATACGGCAATAGCTAGCGATAAGGAGACCCCTTTAACCATGCAGGATAGAGCTGAGGTATTCAATAATCAAGAAGGTTTATTGTTTTGTCTCTCCGGTGTAGGAGAGGATACCTCCTTCTAAATTATAGACGTCGGTAAATCCGTTAGTTACCATATACGAAGAAGCTTTTCCACTGCGTGCTCCACTGCGGCAGTATACTACGTAGGTTTTAGTGGTGTCTAGTTCTGCAATTTTCTTGTTAAAATCTGCTCCGTTTATATCTATGAATAAATTAGCTTCAGGTATGTACCCACTCGTTACTTCTCCTGGAGTACGAACGTCTATCAGTACTACATTGTCTTCTTGTAGTTTAGCAGAAAGATCAGCTTGTTTTAATGTTTTTACGTCTCCTTGTTGTGCACTGCAGGCAGCAAAAGTGAGCACAGTCGTCAATAGTATAAATAATTGTTTCATTTTTCTTTTTGTAGGGCAATTATAAGGCTAATTGGAGGTTGCCTTTGTAACCTGGGTATCAAAACTTAAATAAGTTCTTTTAACTTGCTGATTGCGTAGTCGACCTCTTCTTTGGTGGTAAATTTACTGAAAGAGAAACGAAGTGCTGATCGGTCAGTAGGATGGAGTATGCCATTGAGCACGTGGCTGTCACCTACAGCTCCGCTATTACAAGCAGATCCTCCACTCGCACAAATACCATTCATATCCAGCTGAAAGAGGAGAGTAGAAGCATTGTCAGAAGGAGGCAGCGAAACATTGAGTACAGTATACAGACCGCCTTCATTGCTGGTGTCACCATTGAAACAGACTCCTTTTACTTCACTGAGCAATTGTTCTTTGAAATACGCTTTGATACGTTGTACCGTATCAATTTTTACTTCTATGTTTCTACTAGCCACTTCTAATGCCTTGGCGAGTCCAGCGATGCCCGTCACATTTTCTGTGCCTGCGCGCATAGCGCCTTCCTGTCCACCACCGGTCACTATCGGTCGAATTCGGAGTGCTTTGTTTTTGTATAAAAAACCTACACCTTTTGGTCCGTGAAACTTATGGGCAGAACAAGCCACGAAGTCTACATCCCAATCTTTAAGATCGATAGGGTAGTGGCCGATAGTCTGCACAGTGTCTGTATGAAAATAGCAATCATTGTCACGAGCTATTTTACTAATGGCAGTTATGTCATTGAGTGTACCTATCTCATTATTAGCGTGCATTAGGCTGATTAAGCTACCAGGATTCTGTTTAGCAATGTTTTCTAGATCTTCTAAGTCAGCTCTACCAAGTGCATCAAGTTTAATAAAAGTTATCCGTGCCAGACCCTTAGCTTGGAGTTCTTTTGCGGTGTCTAGTACTGCTTTATGTTCTATTTCACTAGTGATGATGTGAGTTACATTTAGGTCGTTTACGGCACAGCGCAATGCCATGTTATCCGCTTCTGTTCCGCTGCCAGTAAATATGAGTTCTGAGCTGGCACAATTAAGCAGTGTCGCAATCTCTTTACGAGCCATTTCCACTACGGCCTTTGCTTTCCTACCTTGTCCGTGTATTGCGCTTGCATTGCCAAAACAGTCGTGCATCACTTCGGTCATTTTCTCAATAACCTGTACATCCATTGGAGTAGTAGCGGCGTTGTCTAAATATACTTGCATAACCTTGGGCGCAAAGAAAAGTAAAATAGCCTTAAAGGCAGTATTTGTATCCGATTAGCTTGTAGCAAAGTTGTGCCATATTGTAAGCGGTGCTATCGTCATCCGAGGAGGGATTGAGCTCTACTATGTCAAAACCTTTTACTTCACATTTTTCAAACACTTTTTTCAGCAGCTTTAGTGTTGGATACCACAGGAGTCCTCCAGGTTCTGCTGTGCCTACGCTAGGGCATATACTTGGGTCAAATCCGTCGGTATCAATTGTGATGTACATCTTTTTTGGTAGTTTAGCTACTAATTCATCCATCCAGGTATCATCCTGCCATATCTGGTGAGCGTACCAACAGTGAATGTTATCTGCAGATTTGATAAGTTGAGACTCTTCTATGCACTGAGCACGTATTCCTACTTGAAAAATTTCTGGTTTCAGTTCGTGTATTCGAGCCATTACACTTGCATGAGACCACTTGTTCCCTTCGTACTCTAGTCTTAAGTCGCTATGGGCATCAAGTTGCAGTATGCCAATGTCATTCCATTTTTCGTGAAACGCCTTGAAGATACCGTAGGTTACGGTGTGTTCTGCACCTAGACTTACTAGAAACTTATCGTTGTCTAGGTGCTTTTTAGAGTCTTGGTAGATGAGGTCCATAGCCTCGGCATCTACTTTTTCATTAAAATTTAAAGGTTCTACACATGAAATACCACACGCTTTATACGCTTCAGCATCTAGCTCTGAATCGTAAAACTCCACATAGTGTGAGTTATTAATTACAGCTTGAGGTCCTTTATCAGAGCCTTGTTTGTAAGAAGAGGTATGTTCATACGGTAGCTGTTGTATTACGCATTTTGAAGAGTGGTAGGTGAATAACTCTTCTTGAGCGATGCCTAAGAAGTTGTGTTCAGATGCTAAACTATTCATTACTTTTTTGGAAAATCAATTATACCTACAAATGAAATTAAATAAATCAATCCTTGGCGTAGTAATTTTAACAGTCTTGATGATGTAGTTTTTGCTATCAAGCTAAGTATGGAAGTCTCGTTTGACACAAAAGGGTCCACTCAAGCAGCAAAGACAGGAGATCTACTTGCTATCAAGAAAAGTACGTACTAGCAGCGACATTGAGAAGGCACCAAAAAAAAGGTGAATTCAATTTGAATTCACCTTTTGTCTCGTTTTAACTGAGCGAGGTTATTTAGCACGTTCTACGTATTCTCCAGTTCTGGTGTCTACTTTTATTTTTTCTCCAGACTCTACAAAAAGAGGAACACTAACTATAGCGCCAGTTTCAAGGGTGGCAGGTTTTAAAGGATTGTTTGCTGTATCTCCTTTCATTCCGGGCTCGCTGTAGGTAATCTCAAGTACTACGTGATTTGGGGCATCGGCCATTATAGGGTTTCCTTCATCGAAGTATACACTTAGGATCATTTCCTCTTTGATAAACTTCATTTGATCACCTAGCATAGATTCAGGTATTCCTACTTGCTCAAATGTCTCCGTGTTCATCAGCATTAGATTCTCTCCATCTTTGTACAGATACTGCATATCTATTTGATCTACGCGGACATCGTCTATGTTTTCACCACTTCTAAATCTATTTTCCATAGACTTGCCAGTGATGGCATTTTTCATTTTTACCTGATAAAAAGCACCGCCTTTACCCGGCATTGTATGTTGGTATTCTACTACTTGGCACAGCTGTCCATTGTAACGTAGAAACATTCCTCTTGATAAGTCTTGTGTTGTTGCCATTGAGGGCAAATATATTGCAGTTGAACTTATTTTGAGCGGATAACTTAAAATGCAGGCTGACTCATTCGTGTGAAAGCGTCCTTGGTGATGTCAAAAGTCGTTTTAGCTGAGGCGATAGCTTTGTCTACTTGTGAAGTATCTTCTATCTGTGTGAGGTGATCCAAAAATACCTTCCACATCATACCTAACTGATCACCGTAGCAGGAGTAAAAATGAAATTCATCCAATGCACTTAAGTTAGGATTTTGCTTTAGTTGTTTGTAAATGATAGCGCCACCTAGCGTGCTTCCTTCAAATACGTATAGTGTGCCCATAAAGGCTTCATAGCTTTCGACAGGGAATTGGATCTCGTTTGATCCTGTAACTGCAAGACCAAGCAATGCGGCATCCTTTTCCAGAGCGGCTGTTTTTCTACGTTGCTCCAGCTGCAGTTTTTTTGGCAGTTCAAATGGTAGTGTAGACCATTGCTTTTCAAATGCTTTATTAAGCACCAAATTGACAGTAATTAGCACTTTGTATTCTTCCACGGTAAGTCTACCACTCATAATCTGTCCGCTGTAACCTGCAGCTTCTACGTCATGATGATTTTGTGTAGTTTCCGTTTTTATTCTTTCTCGTATCATATTTATTTAGACTAAATTAAAATAATGCGGCAAATAAAACAAAAATTATATCATTAAAACAATTTTGAATGAGTTAATAATTTTACGTTACACTTGCAGTAGCAAAAGTGAAGGGAAGCGAAGTGTAAATCTTCCACTGTACCCGCAGCTGTATTGTTCTGTTAATGTTGTAGTCTATCTTTATCCACTGCTCGCTAAGGCGAGTGGGAAGGAAACTACCTCAGGAACTAAGTCAGAAGACCTGCTTATGCTATTAGTACTCAATATGCTTTCGGGAAAAAAAGCTATAAGAGCCATAGGTGCTAGCACCGCGACTTTTATATATTTTATCTCATGGGTTATTGTTTTTCAACAGAAAATAAAACACAAACCAGTGAAAACAGCGCTTGCTGTCATATCGATTTTGATAACTTTTAGCATTAGTGCTCAAGTGACTAATCCACGAACCCGTACTCCGGATTCTACTGGACTTGATGTGCCTGTTTTTCTAGATTCTATCGCTGTAGGAGCCCATAAGCAGTTAAGAGGACAAGAGCTTTTATCCAGTACGTTGTTAAAAGCTAACCTAAATCAGAATTTTGCTGAGCTACTGCAAAAACAAAGCGGAATTTTCATACGTAGAAGTGGAGCAGGGATGCTAAGTACACCGAGCTACAAAGGTCTCGGCACTCAGCAGACACCCATTCTGATAAACGGAGCGAACATGCAAAGCAGTATGAATGGTACTATGGACCTTAGTCTCATAGATGCGGCTCATTTTGGAAGTGTCTCGCTCAACCCAGCGGATCAGAACACCGCAGGTGCTCTGAATATGGGAGATGCGATAAGTCTATCTTCCTTAGGTCAAAAAAAAGGACTTCATTTAGGTCTTAGCGGTAGTACTCAAAACGAAATTTCAACCAATCTTAAGTTCGTCGGAAATAGAAATAACTGGTCCTATAGTGTAAGTGGAGTGGCCACTCAATCTGAGAATACAGTCAGCTTGTACCATTACGATTTAGATACAGTCCTGTCGAATACAGATTACAAACGAGCTAGCCTCTTACAGACGATTGGCTATAAATGGAAACGAAGTGAATGGACCAACACACTATACCTTCAAGGGGCCGAACGAGGTGTTCCACCTCCATTATACCAGACTGGCACCAATAGGCAAACAGATGCCAATGCGATGATGGTCAATAAGTTCACCACAAAAACGGCTAGAAACTGGGTCTATGAAGCCGTAAATCAGCTATGGGCAGAACAGATTGTTTTTAACAATACCCAACGTGGAGAGGAAACAGATAGCAGAGTATTTAATGTGAATACTACGGCAGCTGCCAGTAAGTATTTGGAAAAACGATGGTATGCAAAGCTAGGAGTAGCTCTCGATGAAGCGGTATATACTTCAGAAGCCTTGGAAAATGATGCAGTATGGAGCAGACCAAGGGTATTTCTTACAGTAAGAAAATCTTACAATAAGATCCGGTTTATCTTAGCTCAGAATACTGTTTTTTTTGAAGGTAAGCAGGCTTTTAGTGGAGAGCTAAAAGGGGAAGGTAATTTTGCGAAAGAGTATAATTGGTCGACCTCAGTGCAGCGGGTGTTCCGCCTACCAGTGCTGAATGAACTCTATTGGTATTCACCTGGGGAGGCCGTAGGTAATCCAGACCTGAAGCCTGAGCAGGGCTATAAGGTGAATGGAGAATTGGGCCGATATGGGAGACAACTGCAATTGACCATGAACCCACACGCAGGTATTTTCCAAAACTGGGTTCAATGGGTAGGGTCAGGGGAAGTATCACCTAAGAATATACCAAATGTAATCGTTTATGGTGCTGTGTTTACAGCTAACCACGAGCAAAAATTAAAAGGATTAAAACTACTTACACGAGTGAATATTCATTGGGTAAATGCTACCTACAAGTTTGACAATGACAAGGACAGTCGGAATGGAAAGCAACTGATTTTTACACCGCAACTCACGGGAAATTTCACGATTACAGTCGTACATAGAAATTTCGGTTTGTACGTAAATTCTCAATACGTTAGTGCAAATTATGTGGCGAGTGATAACAGTAGTTTTATAGAACCGTATCAGCTCTACGAGCTCGGAGGGTACTGCGAATGGAGTATTTTCAGACTTGGTGCAGTGTGCGGTAACTTACTCGATACGCCCTACTTTACTCAACCACGCACCCCATTACCTGGAAGAATTTTTAAAATTAATATCAACTACACATTACCCTTAAAAAAATGAAAAGACAATTACTAACACTAATAACGTTAGCATTCATTGCGATGACCTATGCACAAATTGAACACCAGCGAGTGTACTCAACCTTTGATAATTTAGCTTTAGCTAAAGCAGATACGTTTAATAATGGAGCTGATTCAAGTGGTGGTTTTATGCACTACGGAAGATATTGGAACAATAGTTATAATCCTACTTGGGGTAGTTGGAGCGGATGGGCGCTGAGTAATCTGACCGATACGTTGACTGCTGGTTTTGGGAATCAGTACAGTGCCATCACTGGCCAAGGAGTAAGTAGTACAGCAAACTATATGGTAAGCACAGGAAGTCGAGCGTACATCAAACTGGATGAAGCTACAGCAATCTCTGGAGCATACTTTACCAATACTACGTATACCGCCCGTGATATGGAGCAAGGAAGTGGTTTTAGTAAAAAATTTGGAGGAGACGATGGAAATGACGAGGACTTCTTTCGAGTGGTTATAAGTTCTTATCTGGCAGGGACATTCGTAGATAGCACTATTTTTTACTTGGCAGACTATCGATTTGCAGACAATAGCAAGGATTATATTGTAAAGGACTGGACCTTCGTGGATTTCAACAATGATCCATATAGTGATATAGAGATCGACAGTATCTCTTTTAGATATGAAGGAAGTGATAACGGCGAGTTTGGGCTAAATACTCCGGCTTATTTCTGTATGGATGATTTCAATGCGATTAGTGACTATAAAGTATTTGGAAATCAGTTTAGAATGGGAGCAGATACCTTTTTTAATGGAAGTGATGCGGCTGGAGGATTTCTTCTGGACCAAATGTTTTTTCCAAATAGTTATAATTCAGATTGGAATAGTTGGAGTGGATGGAGTATAAGTACAATGTACGATACTGTTACGGCCGGTTTTACTAATCAATATTCTTCTAAAATGATGCCTCTAGCTACTCTTCCAACCTCAAATGACGTGGTCCATCAGCAGTGTTTTATAAGCGGTGGTGTTTCTAATGAAATAAGAGGTCCTTATCTCGCAGGTCAAGAACCTACCATTTTTACATTATGGGAACCTCCTGTTCCAGTATCACTGTTTATAACGAACACTACTTACGCATTCAAGGATATGAAAAACGGAAGTGGATTTAGCAAGAAATTTGGTGGAGCCTCTGGAGATGACCCAGATTACTTTAGACTTTTGGTACACAGCATATCTATAGATTCAGATACTCTGCTTACAGATACTATTTACCTTGCAGACTTTAGGTTTGAGGATAATACAAAGGATTATATTCTGGAAGAATGGAAAGAAGCTAAAATTGACTATAGTCATAAAATTGGATTTGAGTTACAGTCATCAGATAATGGTATGTTTGGAATGAATACACCAGCCTATTTTAGTTTAAGTTTAATACAAAGATTGCCCGTCTCAATAAGTGAAGTAAAAAAAGAAGTTGAGGTTATGGCCTATCCAAACCCCACTTCTGATCTTCTTCATTTTGTATCTCAAAACAGTATCGAGAATATCAGCATCCTTAGCCTACAAGGGGAAAAGGTTCAAAATTACATAGTAGATAATAAATCTGCTGTTCTTAATATAGAAAATTTACCTTCAGGTATTTACCTTGCGAGAGTATATACCGAGGAAGGAATAGCCACTAAACGATTTATAAAACAATGAGATATTTATCGCTAATACTTGTATTGATTGCTTTTACGTGCTCAGCTCAGTATGACCCCGCAGGAGGCGAGCCTGGCAGTAAGTCTGTCCATAAGGATGACATTAGTATAATCGCCTGGGCAAATTCTGCCGAAGTCAAACTTGGCCCTTTACAAATCAATGATACTGCAATAGGGTATCCGACCATGGGCACAAGCAACAGTGCTTTAGGACCTTCTGATGGCAGCGTACTGAGCCTAGGTGATGGAGGTGTGGTTACCCTTGGGTTTGAACAATCTATTAAAAACAATCCCGGCTACGATTTTGCCGTATTTGAAAATGGATTTAAGGTAGGATTTTCGTACTATTTAGAGTTAGCTCACGTAGAAGTAAGTGCGAACGGTACAGACTTTTTTCGTTTCCCCAGTGAGAGCTTAAGTGATACCAGCTATCAGACAGATAATTTTGGGTATACGGATCCAGAAAGTGTCAGAAATCTTGCAGGAAAACATCAAGCACCATACGGAACGCTGTTTGATCTAGAAGAATTAGGATTAGAAGAGATAAACTATATTCGGCTTATAGATGTGGTAGGAAGTGTGAATGATAGCTTTGGGAGCAGAGATAGTAAAGGCCGTATAATCAATGATCCTTGGCCTACGCCGTTTCCGAGCGGCGGGTTTGACCTGGATGCCGTGGCTGTAGTGAATGGTAGTTTACTTTCTGTACATTCACCAAGAGCGTATGCTCAGGCAAATCCTTTGGTGTCTAACTCTTTGAAAGTGGGCGAGCATTTATTAATAAAGCCAGAGTGGGAAGGCAGTTCGTTGAGTTGCAGAGATGTGAATGGGCGCACACTAGATGCGTTTTCTTCAAAAATGCCTCGATTTTCTAGTCCAGGAGTATACATTGTTAATATTCAGAAAGACAATCAATTATGGGTTCAAAAAATTATCGTTTACTAATATTTCTTGGTTTGATCGCATTCGTATGGAACGGATGTAAGCCAGATGAGGACGTGGTCCCGGATACGTTTACAGGAGCTAAAGTGCTGATTGCCAATCAAGGGAATTTTGGCTGGGGAGAAGGTACGCTTTCCGTCTACTATGAAGAGTCTAAAACGGTAGATGGGGAGGTGTATAAAGCTAAAAATCAGGAGTCTCTAGGGAATGTATTCCACTCAATTGCATCGTTCAATGGGCTTTATTTCTTTGTGATAAATAACTCAGGAAAGATAGTGGTGACTGACTCTTCTTATGGTAAAATAAAAGAAATTACGGGGTTAACTTCTCCAAGGAACATTTACAAAGTCACAGAAGATAAGGCGTATATTACAGATTTGTATTCCGGTGCTATCTATATTCTAGATTTGAACAGTTTGGAAGTGACAGGGACCATACCATGCAACGGTCACACCGAAGAGGGCATTTTTCGTGAAGGCTTATTTTGGTTTGCAGCTCCGGAGACAGCTAATATTTATGCTGTGGATGTAGTCACGGATAGAATTACGGATAGCCTAACTGTAGGTTGGATGCCAGAACGTATGGTGCTAGACAATGAGAAAATACTCTGGGTACTGAATAGAGGAGATGAAAGCAAAAATGAGTCAGCTAAACTAACTTCTGTGAGTATCACGGATCTAGACATTACAACAACAGCTTTTGAACTATCAGCAATGCCTACATCTTTAGCTTATGATAGCAAAAGTAATGTAGTGTACTTCTTGTCTGACGGAATATGGAGATTGAGACTAGGTCAAGATAAGGTGCCGCAGAGTTGGATGCAGGTGCCCGATGCGGAGTTTTATGACGTTGCAGTGCATCCTGCCAGTAGAGACGTATATGTTTCCGACGTGAAAGATTTCGTGTCTAAAAGTACCATCTACAGATATTCTCAAGGAGGAACTTTACTCGACGAGTTTTCGGCGGGTATCATAGCAGGTGATTTCTTCTTTCCGTGAGAAATAACTTATAAAATTTACTGTAGTTTTGTGGGAGTAACATATGAATATTCTTAAATCTCAAATTTCTCTTAGCCTTTTAATTGTTTTAGCATTCAGCATTTTTTACGGGTGCAAAGATCGTGTGCCAGACCCTGAGCTTATTATTTATGAGGTGAGAGTTAAAATAAGAAATATACTAATAGCTAACCAAGGTACTAGGGGTGACGGGTCATTATCAATATATAAGACGTTTAGTGAAAAAGTGCAACTTAACGAATATGAGGAAGTTAGAACGGAAGTAAGACATAATGTATACCAGGAAGCTAATGGAGAGAAATTAGGCAGCTCACTTACAGCACTCACACGGATAGATAATAGCTACTATTTTGTGCTACAGGATGCGGACAAAATCATTGTGACAGATACAGCGTTTATCAAAATCGGAGAAATTACAGATTTGAAGGCTCCCACACAGATATACCAAGTAGCCAATGGAAAAGCTTATGTCACTAGTAATACAGCCAAGTATCTGACTGTGTTAGATTTCATTAGTAATACGAAAGATAGAGTAATAGGCACTGTTGGTGTTTTGACGAGAGGTATAGTAATAGATAGTTCCTTTATAGGGTTAGTACCTAGCCAAGATGTCATATTGGAAATAAATGTAAACAGAGATAGCGTAGTAAATAGAATTACCCAAACTGGTGGATTGCGAAGCGTTTTCGTGGATAATGAAAATTTGGCGAGAATTTATCTGGACGACTTCCCTACAATGGCTACTTGGTTCAAGAACAATGGTGAGAATAATTTCGTAGGAGCAGTCATGAGAGGAAGACCAAGGGGGGTAACCTATTTATCTAGAGATGATAAGTTTTACCACTTGGATGCAAATGATAATTCAATTTACGTGAGTGAAGTAGCCTTTCAATCCGCAGGAAGGAAACTATTTGCAGAGGTAGAAGTTGGGGAAGAGTTGCACGCTTTGGGTATGGATCCTACCAATGGTGAGGCGTATGCTTCCTATCAAATAGAAAATGCAGATTCTACCAAAGTTTTACGTTTTTCAGAAAATGGTCAATTATTAAATGAGTTTACGGTACCCTCACGCACGAGTAATTTCTTTTTTCCATAAGAAACCCATTGACCGATTATCTTCGCAGTCTTGATTAAGTTTAAGGACATATTTAAACTAGCCCAAGGCTATAAGTCTCAACTGGTACAGTTTTTTGGGTTCAATATACTGACCGCCATATTTAACGTCGTGAGCATCGGGATGATAATACCATTCCTTAAGGTGATTTTTAAAGAAAACGATGCAGCGTTAACTCCTGCAGTTTTCAGTGCTAGTCCGTCTGATTTTATTAAGTTTTTGGACTATGAAATGAGCCTAAAAATACTAGAATGGGGCAAGTACAATGCACTACTCTACTTCTCTATTGGGATTATCATCGCTTTTTTTCTAAAGAACATATTCCTGTATTTCTCCTTTTACAACCTTGCGTATGTGAGAAGCGCAGTGGTCCGAGATATAAGAGAAGCGTTGTATAACCATATTCTTAGATTGCCGCTTAGTTATTTTAACAAAGAAAAAAGAGGAGATACGATAAGTAGATTTACCAACGATGTAAAAGAAGTAGAATGGAGTTTACTTGGAGTCATCGAACTCTATTTTAAGCATCCAGTAGCTATACTTATACCACTGGTGACATTGTTCTTTATCAGTTACCAATTGACCCTCTTTGTAGTCGTAGTTCTACCTATTAGTGGCTATTTGATTAGTAGGGTGGGTAAAAAATTAAAACATGCAGCACAGCTAGGACAAGAGAAAATGGGAGAGGTGCTTTCTCACTTAGAAGAGAGCTTGCATGGCATTAAAATAATCAAAGCATTTGCTGCTAAGAAGGATAAGGAAGAACGTTTTAAAACCTTAAACGATGAGCACTTTAAGCTGATGGTAAAGCTCAACAGAAAAGAGTTTTTAGCATCTCCTCTCAGTGAGTTTATGGCCAGTATTGTGATGAGTAGTATTCTGATATACAGTGGTTCACTCATTCTAAATACAGATTCTGCTCTTACAGGAGAATTCCTTATTGGATATATAGCGGTATTTTCACAGTTAATTCCTCCAGCTAAGGCCATCTCAGAGGCGTTTTTTAGACTCAAAAAAGGTGCTGCTTCTCTAGATAGAATTAATGATGTCCTTGGTGCAGAAGTAGAAAAGGATAAAAATGGACTTCCTGCCCCAGAATTTAGCAAGGAGATAAAACTTACCAATGTAAACTTCGCATACGGAGACGGACCGCTGGTACTCAAAGACATTAATCTAACCATTCATAAAGGGGAGACCGTAGCGCTAGTAGGGTCTAGTGGCGGAGGTAAATCTACATTAGCAGACTTGATACCGCGTTTTCACGAGCTGAATAGTGGAAGTATTACTATCGATGGTCAGGACATTCGGCATATTGAGTTGAACTCCCTACGGAGTAGGATGGGAATCGTAACACAAGATGCGATCCTATTCAATGATACTGCGGCCAATAATATTAAAATGGGGGACTTTTATCTGAGTGGAGATCAGCTGATGAATGCAGCAAAGATTGCGAATGCCCACGAATTTGTACGGGAACTACCAGAAAGCTACAATACCAATCTAGGCGAAAAAGGGATGAACTTGAGTGGTGGTCAACGTCAACGTATGAGCATTGCACGTGCCATAGCCAAAGAGCCACCGATTCTAATTTTGGATGAAGCTACTAGTGCCTTAGATACCGAAAGTGAGAAAATGGTACAAGACGCATTAGAAAACGTTATGAAAGACCGCACAAGTATTGTGATAGCTCATCGCCTCAGCACTATTCAAAACGCGGATAACATAGTGGTTCTAGACAAAGGAGAAATAGCTGAACAAGGATCACATACAGAACTGATGGCTAAAGGCGGTATTTATAAGAAGTTAGTGGATTTGCAGACGTTTGAATGATGATGTAGGGCACCTCAGAGGCGTGTTCCTACAATGATTTTGATACGCAAAATCATTTTTATTAAGGTTTTAGAATAGATTCAATTTCTCATTACGATTGAAAATTGACATTGAAATTTAATTGAATAAATTTGCCTCAAGAATAACAAACCAATTATGAGCCATAACATAAAACCAGGAGTAGCTACAGGAGACGAAGTACAAGCGATATTTGCCCACGCAAAAGAAAATAACTACGCACTACCTGCAGTAAACGTTACTAGTAGCAGTACAGTAAACGGAGTTTTAGAAGCAGCAGCTAAGCTAAACTCGCCAGTTATCATTCAATTCAGTAATGGAGGAGCACAGTTTTTTGCTGGAAAAGGACTTAGCAACGAAAATGAAAAATCTGCAATAGCAGGAGGTGTAGCTGGAGCAAAGTATGTGCACGCCATGGCAGAAGCGTATGGTGCTACAGTAATACTTCATACAGATCACGCCGCTAAAAAACTACTTCCTTGGATAGACGGTTTGCTAGACGCAAGTGAAAAGCACTTTGCCGAAACGGGAAAGTCACTATACAGCTCACACATGATAGATTTATCCGAAGAGCCTATAGAAGAAAATATAGAAATCTGTAAAACCTACCTAGAGCGTATGGCTAAGATGAATATGACTTTAGAAATAGAGCTAGGTATCACAGGTGGAGAAGAAGACGGAGTAGATAATACAGATGTAGACAGCAGTAAGCTATACACACAGCCAAGCGAGGTAGCCTATGCCTATGAAGAGTTGATGAAAGTAAGTCCAAGATTTACAGTAGCAGCTGCTTTTGGTAATGTGCACGGGGTATACAAGCCTGGAAATGTGAAATTGACTCCTGTAATCTTAAAAAACTCACAAGATCACGTCCAAGAAAAATTCAACACAGGAAATAATCCAGTAGATTTCGTATTCCACGGTGGATCAGGTTCTACTCCTGCAGAAATTAAAGAAGGAATCTCCTACGGTGTTATTAAAATGAATATCGACACAGATACGCAATTTGCGTTCACTGAAGGTGTGAGGGACTATGTACTAGCTAAGAAGGATTATCTGATGACTCAGATAGGTAATCCAGAGGGAGATGACATCCCAAACAAGAAATACTACGATCCGCGCAAGTGGGTAAGAGAAGGAGAATTGACGTTCATCACTCGATTAGAGCAAGCGTTTTCTGATCTTAATAATGTAGGAACGTTGTAATCGATGTCACTCTGAGTTTTTCCGCAGTAAAAGTATCGAAGAGTGAATAACGTAGGAACTCTTTAGTTCTCGATAAATTCCGCTGTCGCGGAACACTTGAACTGACAAAACAAAAAGATCCATTTGCTGTGCAAGTGGACCTTTTTGTTTTTACTATATTTGACTCAATGAAAATCTATTCTCTCATAGCTGTAGCATTTCTTTTTGGTAGTTGCCAGAAGACAAAGTTTCCTTCTGATTATAGTAAGCAGCTCATTGGTACGTGGGAACGACAGTGGCTGAGAGAAGATCAGCACGGACCCCTTCAGGATTCACAAGACTTAGGAGAGGTCAAGACGTATAAATTTAAAGAAAATGCTCGCTACATTGAGTCCCTAGACGGTAAAAGGGCGTTGCATGGAGATTATCATATCATCAGCGAAGTACAAGACGAAAGTGTTCGTTTGTTTATGGAGCATGAAGATTCAGAATTTATAACCGTGCGTTTTGATGTAGAAGAGCAAGACGATATGTATATCTACTTCCTTAATGACAATAAGGAATTTGACTTGGAGTACTATAAACGTATAGATTAACTTAGTGAAAAATTTAAAAATATTCCTTCCACTTTTGTTTCTCTTATCCTGCCAAAAAGTAGATTTCCCCACTCCTGAGTCTGAACATATTATTGGTGAGTGGGAATGGATAGAAAGTAGAGGTGGTATATCTGGTAATGCTATACTCACTCCCAAAACTCAAAGCGAAACGAGGCAGCTAGAGTTTAAGGGAAATGGGAAATACCGAGACTGTATAGATGACGAGAGAGTTGATAAAGGCGATTATAGCATAGAAGAGAAGAGCGATTCTTGGGGGAACTATTACCTGATAAAATTAGAAGGAAAGGATATTAATAGCGAATCACAGCTCACTTTTAAAAGTTCAGATACGATCTCTTTGTATCCCGTAAACTGTGCCGATTGTTTTACTTCTACCTACGTAAGAAAGTAGAATAGCTAAGATGGCAGACACTAGGTCTGCAAAGCCATTTTTTACAAAATAAAAAATTCAGATAAGGCCGAGTTCATTTTTAATTGAGGGCTAAATATTGGGTCTTTATACAGGGCTGTTTAGGGAATTTTGTAGGGTAATATAAATAGGTTGAAGGAGTCTTACACGAGTTCAATCCTTGCTAATACACTCATTTCTTACCCGGATACCGTGCTTTTCTAAATCGGCTTTTAGTCTTAGCCAAGTTTTATTACTCAGTGAGTCTGCTTGATAGAGTTTAGTTTTGAAATCGTTGGTAATTACCCTTAAACCCGTTGCTCCAAACCTAGAAATTGGTGCCTCAAATACAACTTCTCTTATACTGGATAGCGTATACCGATCTTTCTTCCAGAAAAGGTTATGATTCTTAACTAAAAACTCCTAACTACACAAAGCTCCAATCAAATCATACTTTGTCAAAATATGCACAGCACCGCTTAGTTCTTTTACCAGAACGGCTGGATTTTCTTTGCTGATAAGACCAGAAACTTGGTCTAAAGATGCAGAAGAATCTACCATCGGGAAGCCTGATTGCATTACTTCACTTACTTTATGGTCTGCTAACTTTGGATTTTTAAGGAGTTGAGACAGTAATGTATGGTCACTGATAGAACCTACATACTCTCCAGAAGCATCCACTACAGGTAGTTGAGATATGTCATGTTTTTCCATCACGTCAAAGGCTGCTTTCACTTGGTCTGTGTCTTTTACAGTAAGCATTGGCAAATGACGGTGATTACTTATCATGTCCTCTGCAGTCTTGGGCTTGCTGTCCAAGAATCCACGTTCTTTCATCCATTCATCGTTAAATGCTTTGCCCATATAGCGTGTAGCGTGGTCGTGGAAGAGGACTACCACTACGTCTGTAGGCTTAAGCATATGCGCACATTGCAGTATTCCTTTTACGGCACTTCCTGCACTGTTTCCTACCATAATGCCTTCTTCACGAGCCAGTTTTCGTTGCCACAGGAGTCCGTCTTTGTCTGTCACCTTCTCGAAGTGATCTATCACATCAAAGTTTACATTCTCAGGAAGGATATCTTCTCCTATACCTTCGGTGATGTACGGGTAGATTTCTTTCTCATCAAACTCGCCAGTTTCCTTGTATTTTTTAAAGACAGAGCCATACGTATCTATTCCCCAACATTTAATATCTGGATTTTTCTCTTTCAGGTACTTGCCCACTCCACTTATCGTACCGCCGGTACCTACACCTACTACGAAGTGAGTTATTTTTCCCTCGGTTTGTTCCCAAATCTCAGGACCCGTACTCTCGTAGTGAGCGATGGCATTACTGGGGTTATCGTATTGGTTTACGTACCACGCATTGGGTATTTCATCACCTAGTCTTTTAGATACGGAGTAATAGGAGCGAGGGTCCTTAGCGTCCACATCTGTAGGACACACGATGACTTCTGCGCCTACAGATTTTAGTGCATCTACTTTCTCTTTACTCTGCTTATCTGTAGTTACGAATATGCATTTGTACCCTTTGATCACTCCTACTATAGCAAGGCCCATTCCTGTATTTCCGCTGGTACCTTCTACTATCACGCCACCTGGTTTTAGTCTGCCATCTGCTTCAGCATCTTCTACCATTTTCAGCGCCATACGGTCCTTTACGGAGTTGCCTGGATTAGTAGTCTCTATCTTAGCTAACACCGTACAAGGTAAGTCTTTTACTATTTTGTTCAGCTTTACTAGTGGAGTGTTTCCTATGGTTTCTAGGATGTTGTTGTAATACATTGCGGCAAATGTAAGGAAGTAAAAGTCTAAATTTAGTCTTTTGTAATACCATTTAATACCCCGAATATTGTCCCAACAGGATGCAAACCACTAGTACAATAAAGCGACTCGCACTCAACTTCTATTTCTGGATTTTTTTGGCGTTCGGAGTTTCTTTCACTTTTGCCTTAGTTAATAAGTGGCTGGATCCTGTGCAAAAGCACAATACGGTGGTGTCTGATGGGAAAGGCTACTACGCCTACTTGCCGGGGATGTTTATCTATGATGATATTAATTTTGGGTTTAATCAGACGGTAGAGAAAGATAAACATACAGAGACGGCATATACAGACTATCGGTATAAGATAGATAAGAAGCGAGTATATACACGCTACTATTTAGGAACCTGCATCGCATACGCTCCATTCTTTTTTGGTGCACATTTTACGAGTCTTGCTATGGGGTGGGATGCCGATGGGTACACGGCTATCTATCACGGATCTATCGTGCTGGCGGCTATCTGCTACGCTATGCTGGCTATGATTTTCTTTGGAAAAGTATTTGACCTCTATGGCATAAAATATTGGGTCAAGGTCTTTGTGATACTCGGAGTATATTTTGGCAGTAATTGGTTTTACTACGCTTGTTGGGAGTCTTCACTCTCGCATACATATTCGGTCGCATTTGTGGCTCTATTTTGGTATTACGCACTTAGATTTAAGGAGAATCCAACCGTCCGACTAGCTATAGTCATAGGATTGCTTGTAGGCTTTATTACCCTGATACGCCCAGTTAATGTACTGGTAGTTCTATTCTTACCCATGCTTTTTACCTCATGGTCTATCTTTTGGAAGTTCTTTACAGAAAAGATTTTAAACTGGAAAATAGTAGCATCAACTCTTCTTGCCTCCGGGGCAGTGGTTTCATTGCAGCTATTCGTGTATAAAGCACAGATAGGTCAATGGTTTATTTATGCGTATTCCCAAGAGCGGTTCTACTTCCTAGACCCACATATGTTTGATTTTCTCTTTAGCTTTCGCAAAGGATTCTTCGTTTATACGCCCATTTTTATTTTAAGTGTATTAGGATTGTATAGTTGGTATAAAAAGAGCAAGTTTCAAGCTCTTTGGTGGTTAGGTACCTTTGTACTTATTACGTATATATTCTCTAGCTGGCATATGTGGTGGTATGGTGGGACGTACGGTACACGAGTATTTATAGAATATTATCTTTTTTTTGCACTTCCGTTAGCACTCTGGCTTACTCAGCTGAGAGGAGTTACGCTTAAAATAGTGATGACTATAGCGTGTTTGTTCATTTTTAACAATGTACTTCAGCAGTATCAGTACCGAAAAGGCATTCTCCACTATGAGGCAATGACGTGGGATATGTACAAGGATATATTCTTGTATCCTATTGTTCCGTAGCTCCTTATTTAAAACCCATCTGTTTATCTCGTATTTTTATCCAAAAGGATAGGAAAATAGTCCAGAAAATCGAGATTTGTCGCATATTTTAAAAAGTCAAATGAAAAAAATTTATACATTAGTGTTAGGGTTAGCTGCTGTATTCAGCAGTCTTTTTGCCAAAGCAGATGAAGGTATGTGGATACCGGCACTGCTCACAGATAATTATGCTGAAATGCAGCGATTGGGTCTAAAAATGACTCCTGAGCAGATTTACAGTATCAATAATAACAGCATGAAAGACGCTATCGTACGGTTAGGGTCTGGATTTTGTACCGGTGAGATTATTAGTAATCAAGGACTGATTCTTACAAACCATCACTGTGGATACAGTGCTATTCAAAAACTGAGCACCACTACGGCCAATCACTTAAAGAATGGCTTTTGGGCTAAAAACCATTCGGAAGAGAAGTCTGCGGGATTTAGTGTTTCTTTTCTTGTGAAGATAGAAGACATCACGGATAAAGTATTGGAAGGAGTAGCTGAAGATGCACTTGGTGAAGCTCGTGGATCTGTAATCGCTAAAAACTCATCAGCTATTAAAAAAGAATTATCTAATGATGGAACGTACTCGGTAGATATCAAAGAGATGTTTAGTGGGAATAAGTACTTCGCTTATGTATATGAAGTATTTGGCGATGTGAGACTAGTAGGTACTCCTCCAGAGAGTGTAGGTAAATACGGTGGTGACACGGATAACTGGATGTGGCCTCGTCACACTGGAGATTTTTCTATGTTCCGTGTATATGCGGATAAGGATAATAAAGCAACTAAAGACTATGCAGAAGATAATATCCCGTACACTCCTAAGCATCACTTACCTGTAAGTATGAAAGGTGTAGAGAAGGGAGATTTCGCAATGATATGGGGATTCCCAGGAAGCACAGACAGATACCTTTCTTCTTATGGAGTAAAAAATGCTACTGATTTAGATCAGCCTGCTCGTGTGAAAATAAGAAGAGCGAAACTAGATGTATATGAGAAATACCAACAACAAAGCGATGAAGTAGACTTAATGTATGCTTCAAAACACGCTGGTGTAGCGAACTACTGGAAGTACTTCATGGGACAGACTCGTGGATTAAAAAGACTAGATATAGAAGGAAAGAAAAGAGGTGAAGAGGAAGCATTTACGAAATGGGTAAATAGTGGAGATGCGGCTCGTAAAGCCAAATTTGGAAACGTGATAAGTATGTATGAAGAAGCATACAAAGTATACGACGAAAAAATACTGGCTCAGACGTATTGGATGGAAGCTATATACGGTATAGAGTTTACCAAGTACGGTTTTGGTTTTAGCAGATTATCCGGTCTGTATGAAACTCTAAGTAAGGAAAAAGATAAAGAAGCCAAAGAAAAAATTCAAGGTCAAATTGATGCTATGATAGCTAACATGAAGGCTGCTACACCAGGTAATTTTAAAGATTACTACATGCCTATAGATAGGGAAGTTGCAAAGGAAATGATTACGTTTTATGTAAATGACATACCTGCCAACCAAAGACCTGAAGATTTTAATAAAAAACTGGCAAAATGCAAAGGAGATGTAGGTGAGATGGTAGACCTCATATTTGAAAAATCAATATTAGTGGATCAGGATAAAGCAATGGCATTTTTAGAAAAGCCAAGTGCTAAGAAACTATCTAAAGATCCAGGGGTAACTTTTGCTAGCACTATGCTAAACTTTTACCTAGAAGAACTTCAAGTAATGTTTGCAGATGCAGATCAAAAAAGAGAAACAGCGGACAGATTATACAAAGCAGCGTTATTCCAAATGTATCCAGATAAGGCATTTGCACCAAATGCAAATAGCAGTATGAGATTCAGCTATGGGCAAGTATTAGACTACTCTCCGGGTGACGCTATGCAATACAAGCACTTCACCACTATGAAAGGTGTCTTAGAGAAGTATCAGCCAGGTGACCACGAGTTTGATTTGCCTCCTAATTACCTTGAAGTAGCTAGAGAGCAAGATTATGGAGATTATGCGAAAGAGGGAGAGGATCTTAGAATCTGTTTCTTGAGTAACAATGATATTACAGGTGGTAACTCAGGTAGTCCAGTGATCAACGGAAACGGTGAACTTATCGGTCTTGCTTTTGACGGTAATTGGGAAGCCATGAGTGGAGATATTGCTTTTGAACCAGATTTACAACGTACGATATCTGTAGATATTCGCTACGTATTGTGGTGTATAGATAAGCTTGCAGGAGCTAAGCACATCGTAGATGAGATGACACTCGCTAGATAATCGAGTAGTTTAATCAATTGAGAATAAAAGCCCATGGTCTATGAGACGATGGGCTTTTGTTTGTTAACACGAAGTTCAACTATCATTTCTATAATTCAAAGAGTTATTCTATCCTGATGTATTAAATAAAAAAAGCTGCATTTCGGGTAGTAATACAAGCACTTTAGTGGATTCTTGAAAAACGTCTTGCTGATTTGAACTATTAGCATCATCAAGAGTCTGAATCTGTGTTGGATAGAGCTCTTTACACGTATTCGTTCGTTGTGAATGTCTTTTCTGACATCTAAAAAATCATCGCCTAGATTAAGAATTTGCTCAAAATCAGTAAGCAAACGTATCGTGTTTTCAAGCTTTTTGTGTTTTGCCGTAAATAGAATAAGATTGGACCTCAATAGTTGTATTACCTGCTCTCCTTCTTGCTTTAGTAAAGTGATAAGTTCATCGGAACTTACAGCCAGTTGTTGTCTTATCGATATGCTTATTATCTGCTTACCAAATGATTTTAACTGGTCCAGTAGTTGGTGTTTCTTTTGGAATAGCACAAAAGAATGCAGAGCACGCAGCTCTGGTAGTGAGCATGCCAAACCCAACTCATTTTCTTTGATGTAATTAATGACGTGCCTATTGAAATTTTCTAGATTATCAAATGCTGATAGTTCATCAAACAAGTCGTCAAACGACTCAAGAAGAACAGCTTTTTGTACTAGCGTTAACGAGTCTAGAGACGTATCTATAAAACACGATACTCTGCCTAGATTATGGTAGTATTTGCTGTCCAGTACAGTTCCTAATTCTCGATTAACAATGTGTTCCACCAGCTTGAGACAGGTGATATACTTTTTATCCATGGCGGACAAATCAGTAGTTTGTGATGTTGAAATACTCAAGACTAAATTATTTATCCAATCAAATAACGGTATAAACTATTAAAACGACATGACTAATGAATACGTCATCGGAAGTTTACCTTCAGTACTTTCTGCGATAAACTCACCAGGAGCCCTTTCTATCATTCCTGTAAAACATGGATGAGGAGAATAGTCGTACTCTTGGAAGTGGCTTATTTTTAAGTTTTTAGTCATCAAGGAATTAAATACCTCTGAAAGCGGATGATTCCAGCCGATTTCAGTTAGCTCAATGTCTGCGCCTTGATCTGCATAGGTGCCGGGGTTGTTTTCTACTATTGCCTTTTCATTGAAATAAGAGAATATCAGGTGCTTAAAACTGTCATCATACATCCATACTACGGGATGTAACTCTACGAAGATGAATTTACCATTGGGTTTCATATAATGACTGACGATATCCGCCCATTTATCGAGGTCTGGTAGCCAGCCTATAGTGCCATAGGAAGTGAACACAATATCGAATTTTTCCTGAATGTGGTCCTTCGCACTATAGACATCTGAGCAAACGAATGTGGCATCTAAACCCATATGCTCGTTCAGCTCTTGTGCCTTTTTGATAGACTCATTAGATAGATCTAAACCAGTGACTTTAGCTCCCATCCGAGCTAGACTTAGGCTGTCTTGCCCGAAGTGACACTGAAGGTGAAGGATAGATTTGCCACGCACTTCTCCGAGCAGTGATAACTCTATCGATTTAAGCGAGTTCTTGCCGTTGAGGAAGTCTTCCATTTCGTAGAAGTCGCTCTTTACATGGATTGGAGTTTTCTCATTCCAAAGTTTTCGGTTAATTGCTAAATAATCAGTACTCATTTTAGTAGTGTTTTTAAAGCTCCCTATAGGATATGGTTAGGCAGTTGGCGCATGTCTTGATTACAAATAATACGTGTGATGGCCTTGGTACACCTGTCATCCTCGAGAGGGTCATTTAGTTTATTTACTTTATCTATATGTTATTAATTTTAAGTAAGCTAAATGACAGGATAATAAACACGCTGAAGCACGTATGGGCTGATTTATTCCATTGTCTCATTAGAGCATATTGACGCATCTTACCAGTCATTTATCTGACGCTACGAAATTATAGATTACAGAATTACGAGTCGCTTTAGGGCAAAATGTTTTGTCATTTTACGGTGTGAATTTACGCTATATACTGAGATAGGACAATGATTCCATCAATAATCTTTATTTTTGGTCACATATGATACTTCGGTACTTCTTTTTACTCCTCATAGCCTGTTTTTCATTATTGAGCAATGCTCAATACACAACTGTCGGAGACGGCGCATTTTCAAGTGGTAATTTCGGACCTATTCGGACTGATACACTTCCTGCATATTACAGTCGTTTTGCTTTTATTTATCCAGCGGCTTCTATGGATAGTTTGAGTCATGGAGATACTATATCTGCCATTTCGTTTAAACATAGATCCTTTGATTCATTGAGAGGCAATTGTAACATGCGAGTATTTGTAAAAGCTACCTCGGCTAGCAGATTTGACTCTACGGCACTAAACTGGGCATTAGAGAGTAGGAGTTCCGGTATGCAACTAATTTATGATGCAAACCCAAAAAGACTGCTTGGTAATTTACCTAAAGAAGTGATTTTCCCACTTACAACGCCTATGCGTTGGGATACTACAGGTGGAACCAAAAATTTAGAGATTCTAGTAGAATATACGCAGACTACCAATCAAGTAGCTACAATGAATTGGTTAGTGGAAACTAGTTTTTTTGTTCCGGGTTTTATAAATGGACACGAAGTTAAATTTAGGTACGGATCGAGTACCGGGGGGATAGATAGCATCACCACTTCAAATACCACTATTCACCCGACATTGAAAATTTATCATCCAGCAAACTTCGATGATTTAGAAGCATTAAGAGTATATAGTCTAGGCAGAGTTCCATTATTGATGGATAAGCCAGATAGTATAAAAGCCGTAATAGCTAATGTAGGAAAAGATACCATTCGCAATAAGAAAGTGTACCTAGATGTAAGTGGAGCTAACACATTTAAGGATAGTACCGTGGTGACTGAAATCGCACCTTTTGAAGAACAGTTTGTTTATTTTGATACCTATGCCCCAAGTGCTCAAGGAACAGAGAACATTCAAATAAGAATAGATTCTGATCAGGACACTTCTAATAATTCAATTGTAAAAGCTAGAAATGCGAATTACAATGAATATTCTCACTCAGACCCTTTTTCAAGTAGTACAGGAGGTATAGGGTTTAACGGAAGTACAGGTGATTTTATAGCTAAGTTTTATGTGAAAGGAACCTCCTACATTAATCAGATTAAGGTAGATTTTACAGCAGCTAATAGGCAGTTTCAGCTAGGCGTATGGGATGTAGATACAAATGGGCTGCCTGGTCAAGAATTATTTATGTCGGACACTTCCCTGTCGACTCCAGGTACATTTATTATGGCTGTATTGCCTCGCGTACAGGTGTCGAATGCTTTCTTTGTAGGGATCCGCCAAACCAACACTACCAATGTAGCTTTTAGTTATCAAGAAGAAGCACCAATAAGACCCAATACCTTTTATTTCACAGCACCCGCTGGAGATACTAACTGGACCTCTTTTTCACCAGGATTTGATTTTAACTTCAATATTCAGCCGCGTTTGCAAGTAGCGAATGATATTGCCATAGCAGAGATAGTGCAGCCTATGCAAGGAGATAGCTTTTTGTACAGCCCTAATGATTCATTGGAATTAAAAGCACGAGTAATTAACTATGGATATCAAAATCAAGGTTCTTTTATTGTACGTGGTGAAATTAGGAATCGATTTAATCAATTGGAGTATACGTATGAGGCCATCACACCGTTACAAAGTGGAGATACAGTCACTGTTAGTCTAGGAAAAATAAGTAAGTTTAGATTAGGGGAGTACAACTTTAAAGTAACGGCAATCCTGAGTACTGACAGCGTGCAAGATAATAATAGTAAGGACTTGGATTTCTATTTCTTTAAGGATTATGATGTGGCTGTAGACCAGATATTTACTCCGCGGCGAAATGATACGGTGGAGCTCAGAAGAGGGCCGCTTCAGCCCGTAGTTCGAGTAATAAACTATGGTGCGAGAAGACAAACAACGATTTTAGTGAAATTCGATCTATTGACTGCTTCAGGTGAACTGTTTTATACACAGCAAAAGGTAGTCAGTTTAAATCCTCTCGGGACATCCATTATAGCATTTGATACGCTTTATGTTAATAGAGAGGGAAAACATACGGTTAGAAGCTACACGACTGGGGTTGTAGATAGTTTTTTAATAAACGATACTGCGTATTCTTCTATCGTCGTCTCTAAAGAAGATGATATAGGTATAATCAGAATAGACCTACCACAAGATAATAAGCGCTTTGCTGTAGGGACAACTGTGCGACCTAAAGTAACCTATAGAAATAACGGGATCAAAGATCAATCAGAAGTAACTATTGTAGTAAATAAAAAAGGAGCTGATGGTGCACTATTGTATACGGATACTATTCAAGAACCGTCACCCTTTTTTAGTCTAAAGGCACTTCAGTTTAAGCCAATGGCTATTGATTCGCTAGGCAAATTTACCATGGAAGCCATAGCTAGCATTCCAGATGATCAGCAGCCAGAAAATGATACGATGATAGTCGATTATAGTGTAGTAACCGGGAACGATCTTAGGCTCGTGAAGTTTTTATCTCCTGATGGAATAATAGCAAGAGGAAGTCCGTCTGGAGAGGTACTCCTAGTCGTGGCAAATGCAGGTATTAACGATGCTGTAGAGGCTAAAATATCTGTTTTGATAGAAGATGCGACTACAAACCGTATATTGAATGATACTCAGATGGTAAATATTCCAGGGTTTACTACTGATACGATTAGTTTTGGTTCAGTAAGTTTCAATGAGATAAATGATTACTACGCGACTGCTGAAAATCATTGGAAGGATGAAGATCAGGCGAATGCTGCAGATACTTTGTTTAATGGTTATGGAGTGAGGTATCAAAGTGATTTGGCTATTATAAGAAACATAGAGATTCCTGATGGAGATACGTTAGAACTAGGAGATGTTCGTTTACCGCGTGTTTTTGTTCAAAACATGGGCATTGATACAGTGAAAAATGTCGAGATTAAGATTACAATCAAAAACAGTAGTAATGTTACGGTTTACCAAGACACTCTGTCAGTGAATAAGATAGCATCTTCCTCTGCTCAGTCGGTAGTGAGTAAAAATCCCTATGTAGGTAGTGTCGCAGGCACATATACGCTTGTGTCCACGCTTATTTCCACGGATAATAATTCGGATAATAATACACTTAGTACGCTGTTTAGGGTAGTGAAAAGAAACGACCTAACTGTGGTACGTTCTTTAGCGCCTCTGCTCAATGAAAATATCTATAAATCATCGATCTATAAGCCGGTAGCCGTTTTTAAAAATGACGGAATAGAGCCCCTAGTCAATGTCGACATTGTATGTGACGTTAAGGTAGGACTTATTTCTATATACCGTAGTTTCAAGACTATTAGTGCTGCTCCAGGTGAAGAGGTCACAGTTTCATTTGATAGTACATTGACTCATCCAGATATAGCACTAGCCACCGCAGAGTTTAGGGTAGAGTATCCGGAAGATCAGATCATTGAAAATGATACACTTTTTGTAGATTTTAATTTTGTGCAAGGCCTGTCTGTCAATGGTGTTGAAGACTTAGGTGTTAGGTTATATCCTAATCCATTCATCAATCGAATTACTATAGAAGCTCCTCGAAACATAACTCGGGTAAAGCTTATAGATGTCCAAGGTAAAGTGGTCCATGACGCTGTGGTTAGCGACCGTTTTATAGAACTGGATATAAATGTAGCTGCCGGTCAGTATACCTTAGAAATAGAGTTAGGTGGGAGTGTGGTAAGATACCCAATACTTAAAACAGAGTAAAAACTTGCGGCTTAAATAATAATCGAACTTTGATCAAAAAAAAAGAGTGCTACACTGTAGCACTCTTTTAGATTAATTAACTAAACCTTATTTATCTTTAGAGAAGATGTGCAAATTTAATGTAAACATGGATACAACTCGTTGTTTTTCAGCTCGTAAGTATCCACATCGGATGTTAATTTAATTTTAATTGTATGTTTTTGTGAGCATTTTATGGAGTAGTCGCCTAAAGGTATAATGCATACCGTACTTGTAGCCGTTATATCATCCTTCATTATGTTTTTGTTGATGTTGAAAATACCTAAGAATTTTCGACGTTTTGAAAGTGAAATTTCGATTGAATTCAAATCAGCGGTATATAGAATGATTTGATTATCATCCACTTTGATGATTTTTGGAATGTCAGGCGAAGAATCAATATGCCGTTGCAATTCATAGGCTAAATCAAATCGAGCAACTCCGTACCCGACAAAACTATCCGGAAGACTCGCTCGAGTGGCTGTCATTCGTATAAGATGATTGATATCCGAAGGAGCTAAGTTTGGGAATGCCTGTAGTAAACAAGCTACTCCTCCTGCAGCTATCGGGGTAGCATAACTTGTGCCGTACCCTTGGTAGTAGCCTCCTGAGGGACTTCCCACGTGAGCTAAAACTCCCAACGCGCTGATATCTGGTTTAGTAGTTCCATTACTTGTGTTTCCTTGGCTACTAAATCTACCGTACTTGTCATTTATGTCTACAGCACCTACAGTAAGTACATGAGCTACATCTGCAGGAGTGCCTATTTTACGCCACTTGTTGTCTCCGGAATTGCCCGCACTGTTCAGTACTAGTATTCCTTTTTCTACCGCTATTCTGGCGCCTAGACTGATAAACGATGTATTACCATCCAGCTGGCTATGCCTATAACTCAATGTTTGATCATCATATTGGTTGTATCCTAGTGAAGACGTAATCATATCTACTCCTACACTATCTGCTAATTCTGCCGCTTTACACCAGTTGAGCTCTTCTAGCGGAGTCTCTGTGGCTCCTTGCTCAGAACGATAGAGAATATAATGAGCGAGTGGAGCGCTACCAATATATTTTCCCTTATCGTAGGCTCCGGTGCAACTACTTACCGCAGTACCATGGCTGTCACTTCCTGTGAACTCATTATCTAGGTCAGCAGCATCGTATCCTAGCGTTAATCGTCCATTGGCTTGGTGCCTCAAGAAAGCAGGAATCGTATTTATATTTTTAAACCCTGCATCAAACACTGCTACGGTCACTCCATTACCGTTATAACCTAGCTTATGGAGATTCGTTACACCTATCTGTCTATTTTGGCCATAAGACATACCGTAATCTTCTACAGATAAGTCAGTTGTGTTCATTTCACTTTCTTTGAGTTTAAGCTGCAAAGTAGTGTGGAGAGGAGTCTCTATCGTTTCTACTGGAGGTGTCAGCCCTACGTAGCTTATGCTACTTACAAAAGCCAGCTTCTGAAGCTCCATAATACTCTTCACATTGGCATTAATGACAATCCCATTGTGCCATTTCAGCGAATAACGCAAACGCACTCCAGGAGTAGCTAGCGTAGCACTGATATACTGGCCGTACACAGGTAAGTCTAGCTCATTTATTGGGATATCGTATTTTTCTCTGCGGGCTAAAGCTTTAGCGCTTAGTTTACCTGGGTTGTCTGTTACTTGTGCTGCACCTTTATCAATAAACTTGACTAGAAACACGCTGTCTGATTGAGCGTATGTGTGGGTGAATGAAAAAAAAAGTAGTAATAATAGTATCTTACCTATTGGTTCGGTAAAAGGTCTGTTCGTATTCGATTCCATCTTTGTATTTTCCTGGTTGAGTTTCTATTTCTTTAAATATACGTTTTACTAAGCCTATGTCTTTCGCATACACTTCTTCTTCTATATTGGTGAAAAATAAATCTACATCAGAGCCGAAATCGACAGTAACCGTCTCAGCACATGTAGTAGTACCAACAGTACTCGGTTCTCTGATCAGTAGTGTTCTAGCAGATTGATAATCGTATATGTTCAACTCATTAGCATCCCATGATTTACGTTCTCTGAGGGGAAAGCTTAGTTTAATGTTGCGTATATCATCCTCTACACGTTGAGCACTAGAAGGATCCCGTTCTAGTATTACGTACTTTTCAAATGTGTAAGTTGTGTCATCCTCGCTTTTTTCCACTTTTACACGGTACGACACCTGACCGCCATTGTTAAACGCTGTATCTTCAATAGTTTCTTTGATGAAAAACTGAAAGGTGTCAGTCTGCTCGAGAAATGCATCGTGCTTTAGCTCAGTGACTTCAAATACTGTAAAGGCATTGAGCTCAAGCGGAAAAAAAACGGTGTCAGACTCCCTAACGGGTTCCACTCTGGTGCACGACCAAAAGGTCACTATTACGAATAGGTAGAGTATGTTTTTATTTCTCAAAATGGTATAATCTTTTGGTGAGTGGCGTCTTTGTTGGTATGTAAGTGAGTCTAAATAGACTAGTTGTCCAAGTTTTGTGTGGGTTAAATAGTTGATAATTAGAGTTATATTACCTGTTTATCTCCAATTTGCTTTGTTTGCCTCGGAGTGTATAAAGAGTAGGTGAACTATATGACAATATTGGTATCATTCTTTCGTGTTACGCAAAAATACATTTAAGTTATCTCCATGAGTTCACAAAGGCGATAATATTCTATATTTTTGCCGGCTTATGACAACGATCTTAGATGGCAAATCACTTGCTCTCACACTCAGAGGAAAAGTAAAGGACGAGGTAGAAACGCTAAAAGAAGCGGGACACCGAGCTCCACATCTTGCAGCAATACTCGTAGGAGAGGATGGCGCAAGTAAAACATATGTGAATAGCAAGGAAAAGGATTGTGAATACGTTGGGTTTGAGTCTAGTGTATATAAACTCAGCGCAGACACTAGTGAGGAAACTTTATTGAACCTAATAGATACTATCAATAAGGATGAAAATATTGATGGACTGATCGTTCAGCTTCCAGTGCCCAAGCATATCAATGCCACTAAAATAATTGAAAGTATAGACCCAGAGATAGACGTAGATGGGTTTCATACCCTCAACGTTGGGAAATTAACCATCAATGAAGATACCTATATCAGTGCAACGCCTTTTGGGGTGATAATGATGCTGGAAGAGTATGGAATAGAGACGAAAGGTAAGCACTGTGTGGTCGTCGGTCGTAGTAATATAGTAGGTAGACCTATGAGCATACTGATGAGCCAAGGCGGCAGAGATGCTACCGTAACGGTATGTCATCGCTTTACTGAAGATGTGGGTAGGTTTACTAAAACCGCGGATATAGTGATTGTAGCTGTCGGAATACCTGAATTTCTTACCGCAGATATGGTAAAAGAAGGAGCAACTATAATTGACGTAGGAATTACGAGAGTAGATGCTCATAACAACAGAGGATATATACTCAAAGGGGATGTAGATTATGAAGCTGTTAAAGAAAAAAGTGGTGCTATTACTCCTGTGCCAGGTGGTGTTGGACCAATGACGAGATACGGCCTGCTCTACAATACACTGAAGAGCTTTAAAAAGAAACACAACATCACATGACAGACTTTCCGGTAATGGAATACTTCTACTCCATTCAAGGGGAAGGGGTGTATACAGGTCAGCCTGCATTTTTCATACGCTTAGGCGGCTGTGATGTAGGGTGTGTTTGGTGTGATGTAAAAGACAGTTGGGATGCAGATAAACACCCGAAGAAATCTATTGATTTTCTGTTGACTGAAGCCAAAAAACATCCAAGTAGAATACTCATACTCACAGGAGGAGAACCTGCTATGTATGATCTTACAGAAATCACTAAAGCATTTAAAAATGAAGGGTTTAGGGTTCATATTGAGACGAGTGGTGCCTATGAGTTGATAGGCCATTTTGACTGGGTTACCTTCTCTCCAAAGAAATTTAAAGCACCTATAGCGGAAGCAGC
>ERZ807291.1545-NODE-1545-length-37021-cov-9.231185_pt1 | contig 37021 bp, 33 predicted proteins | sample MGYA00521257_ERZ807291 | MGnify/ENA primary metagenome ERZ807291 (study PRJEB31413, sample SAMN03169783) | marine metagenome | biome: Marine; feature: Water; material: Subsurface seawater | place: North Sea | collected 2011-04-28 | depth 1 m m ...
CTAAGCCACTAATAGATTTCATTTCGTAATCTGTTTCTCCAATTGCCTCTATAACTGCATCTAATAACATCGACATTCTATCTTCGGGATAGATATCGAAAAACATAGGAGGTATCATTACTTCAGATGTAGACCCCCCTCTTCTTGAGAGGGTAATTTCTCCATTTACGGTATCACAGAAAACCTTTCGACCATTCACCATACCACATTTGATTTTAATTTTTTTAAAATTTTCAATATTCTTAGAAACACTTTCATTTGGATCAAGAATATCCAAAAGTAATTCTTGCGTAATAAAAGGATTTATTTCTTGTGAATTCACTTTTGGAGATATCATTATAAAAGAAATAAGAAGAAGAATTAGAACATTTTTAAAATACATTTTAAAACCATTAATACATTAAGACATAAATTATCCTAAAAGGGTGCGCAAGTAATGTATCAAAATGTTATACTTAATTCTTATAATTAACTATAATTTGAATATAATATATCAATATCGTATCACTAATTGTAGCTTAAATTAAACTTATGTGATCTAATGTTTTTTAATAAATATTATTTATTATTGGAAGTTAAAGAGATATCAAAAATTTGTTCAAAACCATATGGGTTTGAACTATTAATATTAATCTACTTCCAAACAAAAAATAATGCCGATATTGGCATCGAAGAAACATACGATAAGCTTATGTTTAACAAATCTCAAAGACCTGCCTTTATAAATTTTATAAATGAACTTGAACATAGAGGCATTATCTCACGCCACACAAGCAAAACAAAAAAAAGTAAAATAGTATTACGTTTATCTGAAAGTTTAATGAATAAAATTAATCAAATATTAAAAATTAATAGTTAACAAACTTATAAATAAAGGCGTAACTTAAACAAAGTATATTTTACTTTAAGCCATTGGTTATGCTGGATAAATTATAGACTTGAATATGTACAAATCGTTTACAAATTTAAAAGAATGTCTGAAACTTTAATTCAAGTGCATTTTACTTAATTGTAAGTATTTATTAAAGTTTGAAAAGGTCAAATTAATCACTTTTTTTATTATATATTTACATTTTATTATATTCCAATGCCTTTTAGAACGGTCATAATAGTTCCAATAAATATTTTAAAGTCTAGATAAAAATTAACATTTTTAATATAATAAACATCTATTTTTGATTTTTTCTTTGTAGCATCAACTCCTTGAGCATATCCTAAACGAATTTGAGACAAACCTGATATACCCGGCCTGATAGCATGCCTTATACGGTATCCAGGGATAGTATCTAAGAATACCAGTGCATGTTCATAATAATCTGGCCTTGGTCCAATCAAGCTCATTTCACCGTAGACCACATTAATAATTTGGGGCAACTCATCTAACCGACATTTGCGTAAAAAATGTCCCAAACGTGTTATTCTTTCCAATTCCAAGGGATCATTATGCTTTCTATTTATTATCTCAGAACTTACCATCGTTCGGAATTTTAGTGCATAAAACGGTTTGCAATCTTTTCCCATTCTTTTTTGCACATAAAATGTTGGTCCTTTGTTATAAAATAAATTAAGAAATATTATTAATAATGTTAATATTAATAAAACTGGAATAAGCAGAATACTGATAAAAAGATCAAAAAATCTTTTTGAAAACCAGAAAAACTTATCCCCTGATATAAATATATTATCATTTATTATTTTATATGTAGACAATTTTAATCCTTATGCATATCAAAAAAATGGATGTAGATTTCTACATGAAAAACTATCATAATCTCATCTTGATATTATATCGATATTTGATATTATATCAACGAACAATATATAAAATGCTAATGCTAAAATTTATAAAAAAATTTATATTTCCAATCATCTGTATATTGTGCATTAATCCTATGTCTGCCGACAACAATAGCATAGAAAAAAATATAGGTTTCAGATTTAATTCAGCCAATACCTTAGGAAAGCTGGATAAAACCGTTATACAAAACAAGTCTTCGCTAATAACTAGCTTGAAATCCTATACAGATATAAATGAAGCAAATATTAACCTATCTTTAGTAAATTCAAATAAAATCTTACTTGACAATACTTATTTTCAAAAAAGTTATAGAAATTCTGTAATTGGCTTTGGGTTAATTGACCGAAATTGGTCTTTTTCACCCAAAAGTTCACTAATTCTGTCACCTAATGCGCCACCATTTAAATCTATCTATTTAAAATTTGATATTGACAATATTGCAAAAGATAGATGGTTTTCTTCTCTAGGTGCTACATCTTTAGAAATTATAAATGGTTTTTTAGAAGGTAATGAAAACCCAAATGGTTCTATGTTGTTTGGAATGAGAGCAACTATAAATCCATCAGAAAAATTTCATATTGAAGCAATGCGAATCTCTCAATGGGGTGGTTATGGATATAGCAATGACCCATCTGTGATTTTAAAGACGTTATTTGGCGATACCAATAATGGTCAAAATAGTAATATCAATCAAATTGCTGGACTAGGATTTTCTTTTATACCAGCTAAAACATCATTACCAATAAGAATTTATGCACAGGTAATTGGTGAAGATGAAGCTGGTAATTTACCATCGTGCTTAATGCACCTTGCAGGATCAGAATGGCAAGGTTATCTGTTTGGTCAAGAATCAAACATTGGCATTGAATTTGTTGACACACGTGTTGGTCATACCAAACATGGTTTTTGTGGACCAAATACAGCCTACAATAATACTCAATATAAATATTCTAATGATGGCATTGTAATGGGTGTTCCAATTGATACAGAGGGTAAATCAATCGAACTATTTGGAAACTTTAAAATAAACTCATTATTAAACACTAGCTTTTCTTCAAAAAAAGTTCTCTTGAATGCTAGCAATTGGAACAGTCATAGATTATCGGATAAATCTCAAAATGGGTGGTTACATTCAGCAAGTGTTTCATGGGCGAAGAGCAATTTTACAATAAGTGGGAATTTAAACTATCAAGGTTTTTCTATGGAAAAGGTTAACTCTTACAAAGGTATTGGCGTTGGAATTAATTCAAATATAAAATTTTGATAATAGTCCAAGTATTTTATTCAATCATGGTATGTTTCCATTTTCTAAATCTCTCAGTAATGTTCTAAGTGGACTGATTTCCGACAGAAGTCTTGTAAATGAAATTATTGGGCGATCCGCTACATATATTATATCATTTGGTCTAAGCTCTGTTTTAGCAGCTACTAATATTCTAGATACATTTTGAGCATCTAAATGATATGCAACCGATGGATTACCGGCTCTCAATAAATAGACTTCAGATCTTTTCGCCAGTCTATTTTGGAATGCACCTTGCTGAACAAACAATATATCCGCTAATGTTTCCCTTTTTGAAGGATTGATTTCAACAATCCGTGCACTGCCAGCACCACTTAAAGCAAATATTTTGTTAGGTTTATATTCCAATTCTTCAATTTCAATTTGATCTTCACTCTGAACAAAAATATCAGGCGAATTTACATCCAATAAGAACTCAACAGTAATTCTATAAGATTTTTTATTTCGTTTTAAGGTAATTACAGAGAGCCCATTTTCATTGCCTGAAAATAATTTATTAGCTATTATTATCTCTTTAAGTGTTATTTGTTTATCTGTTAACGGAATAGTTTTACTATCTCCTCCCTTAACTATGTACACTTTCTGAGTTTGAGATTCTATCATTTCTAAAGTAAAGCTAGGGTTTAATCTTTTCTGTAATAAAATATTAGCAATCCTGTCTCGAAGTTCTGACACTGTTTGACCAATGGCTTTTACCTTACCAACTACTGGCAAAATAATATCACCCTTAGCGTCTACTACTCCAGTGGATGAAGTTTTACTTACAGAAAGCTCAAATTCAATTTGATCTTTATCTTTTATAATAATTCTTGGAGTATTTTTATCAAATAATTGTTCAGCTGTAAGTCGATATCTTTTTCCATTTCGCGTCAGTGTGATTAAAGCATTACTATCGAATGCACCTGAAACCCCTTCTGAGAGAGCTATTTCTTGTAAATTAACACTTACATTATTTATATTTATGGTATCCCCTTGTTTACCTGAAACGGTCTTTGCCCCATTATACATGTCCAAAATTGTAGTGTAGGCTTTTTTGCTATTGAACCCTGTAATTTCAAGCTGAAAGGTAGGTGGATAACCACTTCTTATGAATATGTTTCTTACTTCGTCTCGCAAATCATTGATTGATCTACCAATTGCTTTAATATTCCCTACTCCTATTAATAAGATATTACCGTTAGTTCCGATTATGCCGCTTGTTTGAAGTAATTTTTCTGTACTTTTATCATCCTTTAACATCAGTGTTTCATTGACAGAAATATTATCAACAATTTGAGTTAATGTTAATTCATCTCCAACTCCCATTAAATATTCACTTATACCATCATCGACTGGCAACTGTACCAAATCGTTTATAAATCCAGGCAAAAGAAGGAAATCTAAGGTATCTCCTTGACGTAGCTTATAATCAGAGTGATCTAGTAATTTAGGAATATTGGTTTTTAAAAATATATCCTCATCAAATACATCAGCTTTTACTCCAGCGCCAGTAAGCATTAATCTCCTTGGATAAGGTGTATTGTTAGCTTTTTTTGCAGCATTAAATGTTAATGCTCTAATATTTACTTCAAATTGCTCTTGTTGATCTTCAACATCGCTCTTTAACCCACTATTGAATAAAACTGGCTCAAGTATTTGGCTGCATCCCTGAAACACAAACGTGAGAAAAAATGCAAGTAAAACAAGATTTATTCTAGACATGAAGTAAACCTTTTATTGGGGTAATCGTATGCATATCTGAAATTGTTCTAAATTTAGTATGCTTTACTCTAGCCAATGCAATATGAAAAGGTTTTAACTTCTCTACCGCCCTAAGAAGACTCATCGCATTATCATTATCTGCACAAATAAAAATAAAATCAAAAGATTTTTTTAAATTTTCTAAATTATTTGTAAAATTAGTATCACTTAAAGATTCCAAAGCTCCAGATTTATTATTAGAATAAAGTTCGAAAACATTCTCTTCGTTTTCAAGTACATGAAAGCAGTCATTGATCATTTTGCTAGAATTGTTTTTGATCTTAATAGTAGCTGATGAAAAATTAATAAGGGCGACCTTAGAACCGTTAGATTGCATGTAAGTTGCCAGTATTCTTGCCAAATCTCTACTTTTAATTTTAGCACGCGATGAAGTGATTAAGATTGGATTTGACCCGTCTTTTTGAATCTCAATCGCCAAATCACGAACAACTTTACGCGGTTTCTTAATTAATAAACGAGCTATTTGTCCTAGGCTAAGTTTGCGCAAAGGCATTATTTTTGTTGCATTAAAATTAAATTGTGCTTTTGATGCTAATACTAATGATCTCCGAGAATAATAAACTCCACGAAGCGTTCCGTAAATAAGTACAATAATGCCACCCAAACACAGACCCATAGCAGCTCCAAATTGCAATAACAGGCTTCTATTTGGATGTGATGGGCCAATCGGCGGTGCTGCATACTCATATATTTCAGAGATACTGGACTTATATCCTGCCAACATACTTTGCGCCTTAACTTGCTCAATAAGAACAGTGTAGGTAGCATTTGCTATTGCAACTTCTCGTTCAAGCTTAGCATATAATTCCAAAGCTTCACTGGATCTATTGGCCTCAATTTGTGAAGCTTCCATTTTAGATTTCAACCTACTTTTTCGCTCACTTAAAGTATCCAAAACATCATTAACTGATTTCAAAACCGGCCAACTCCAAAAATTTACAATTTCATTTTGGCCCAATATTCTTCGAAATTCAACTTGGTCAACTATTGGGTATTTTTTCCTAAGTAAAATATAATCCTTTTCTGAAGTTGTTTTATTTTTTAACAAAAAAACCAGTTCAGCCACAGCGTCATGCAATTCAGTTGTGCGAAACAACTGGTCCCTTAAATCATCAAGTTCTATTGAGCCTGCCGCAAAACTCTCAAGCGGTAGGGCACTATTTTCTAATGCAAAAGTTTTTAATCTTGTCTCAGCTAATTCTAATTCATTTAAAGCATTAGCTAAAGTTTTAGACAAATAACTAAGTTGTCCAGTTTGCTCTATATCTTTTTCTTGCTCTAAATCGTAAATAATTTGACTCATGATTTCATTAGCAACCTCGGCGGCTCTTATTGCGTCAGTATGTGTTATGCTAATTATAGTAGTTCCCGCGTCAGTATCTGTTATACTTAAAGAGTCTTTAAAGGTCTGAGTTATTCCTTGCCAAATTGCCTCATCATGATTAACTTCAACTTTTTTCCAACCAATTATTTTTTTTATAGCACCTTTCCAGGCCGACTGTGTTGGATTTGGATTATAACTATTAAAATAAGTATCATTCTTTAAATCTAATTTAACATCTAATTTTCTAATAAATAAACGACCCGTAACTCGTTCCTTTGCGAAAGTATCCTTATTAGACGAAGAAAAATTTAAAATACCTGCTAAAGCATTATTTGAACTAGGCAAATTTAAATTTTGTTTCACATTCTCTAATTTAAAAGTGGAGCTTGCAGTAAATTTTTTTTTTGCGTTTAAGACAGTATGTGCTGAGTATAATACACTCAGTGAAAAAATTAGCAGAATAATAAATTTATGGGCCCATAAAATTGCAAATAACTCGCGTAAGTTTATCTCAGTATCAGCTCTTGGTTTGAAAGAATCTTGCATTCGAATTCCATATTTTTATATGTTATTACCATATAGATATTTGATTAGCAAAGTGGAATAACTAAGTCATTTTCTTAAAATTTATTAGTACCCTGAATTATATTATACTTGCAAATTTACTTTAGGTCATAGCCATTAGGGTTCATTGTTTGCCATCGCCACGTGTCTTCACACATTCGTTGTATCGTTTTATAAGACTGTAAATTAAGCAATTTTTTAGCTCTGCTTGTATCTGCCCATGATCGAGCAGAGTCTCCAACTCGTCTTGACACCACTTTTTTCTTTATTTTGACACCAGCAGCAATTTCGAATGCTTTAATGAGTTCGAAGACTGTCGTACCCCTGCCAGAGCCCACATTAAAAATCTCAAAACGTTCAAGTTTTTCTATCTTCTCCAAAGCTTTTAAATGAGCCATTGAAAGATCAGATACATGAACAAAATCCCTCTCCCCACTACCATCCCTGGTTGGAAAATCGTCACCAAAGATAAATAACTCATCTCTTTGCCCAGCAGCAACTTGGGCGATAAAAGGCATTAGATTATTAGGTGTCCCGTTCGGCCTTTCACCAATTAAACCAGACTCATGAGCACCAACAGGATTAAAATATCGCAAACAAATAGCTCTGTTATGATTATTAGAATTAACCCAATCATGTAATAGTTTTTCTATAATCCATTTTGTTTGCCCATAAGGATTTATTGGATTTAATACATGCTTCTCATCATAAGGTAAATATTCAGCTTCCCCATATACTGTTGCGGAAGATGAAAAAATTATTACATTACAGCGCACTTTATTCATTGCTTTTAGCAACTCAACCGACCCCTGCACGTTTATTTCATAATAGCTTAATGGATCCAAAACACTGTCACCCACTGCTTTTAATCCTGCAAAATGAATTACAGCGTCTGGATTAAAATCGGCTATGGCTTTTGACAGCAAGTTACCATCACGTATATCGCCTTCTACAAATTCTAGAGATCTATTAGTTATTAATTTAACACAATTCATAGATTTTCGTGAACTATTTGATAGATTATCGTATACTAAGACATCATGATTAGCTTGCAGCAAATCTACGCAAGCATGACTTCCAATAAATCCTGCACCACCAGTAACAAAAACTTTCATTAAACTTCCAAAGTTACTTTTATTATTTTAATAAACAACATTAATTAATGTTCCTAATAATTCAACTCAAAACAAAATTATGATACTCTTCGAATACATCATAATCTAACTAATAATATTATTTAGATACTTCTAAAACTTTTTGTACTATCTTCTCTTGAGATTTTTTACTTAAATATGCATGTGCTGGCAAACATAATACTTGTTCTGAAAATTGTTCGCTTATAGGGGCGTCAATAATAGTTTCTAGGTAAGCTTTTTGTTTATATAATGGTAATGGATAATGTATAGAAGTAGGTATTCCAAATTCTGTGAGTTTTGCTTCAATTTGCTCGCGATTCTTAACTAATATTGTGTATTGTCCACGTGCTGATTTTGCATTTTTAGCTACTACTAAAGGACGTATATTTTTTTCTATTTTAAAAATTGAATCATAAAATAGAGCTATCGCATTTCTTTTATTTATTTCTTCATCTAAAATTTTTAATTTGGGTATTAGTATTGCAGCTTGCAATGTATCAAGCCTGCTATTCACACCTACTTTTACATGATTATATCTGCTTTTTTGTCCGTGTCTCGCGATCTGCCTAATATTGTCAGCCAATGCCCTGTTAGATGTGAATATTGCACCACCATCTCCATAACATCCTAATGGCTTTGTTGGAAAAAAAGAGGTGCACCCAATTCTAGATAAATTACAGGATTTTTTATCATTATAATTTGCGCCAAAACTTTGAGCCGCATCTTCTATGACTGTTAACCCATATTGACTTGCAATATTATTAATATCATCAAATTTTGCTACTTGGCCATACAATGAAACCGCAATAATTGCTTTTGTCTTTTGGGTGATCTTTTTTTCAATCTGATTAGGATCTATATTCGAAGAAAGTGGGTCTATATCAACATAAACTGGCCTAGCTCCCAAAACCTTTACTGCTTCGACAGTTGCAATATATGAAAATGCTGGAATAATTACTTCATCATTAAAACCTACACCACTTGCCATCAATGCTATTTGCAATGCATCTGTACCATTTGCACAAGTAATACAAAATGATGCACCACTGTAAGATGCAAGCATTTTTTCTAATTTAGATACCTCAGGCCCTAAAATAAATTTTCCATGTTCTAAAACCCGAGAAATATTTTCTTTAATTTCAGGCCCTATTAGTTTTTGTTGTCCAGCAAGGTCAAAAAAATTTATCATAAAATTTATCCATAATTTGATATTCTATTTCTCATATAACTTTGAATTCTATACAAAATAATTTTATAAATTTAGAGGCAAACCTACTGATTTATTATCTCTGGCTGAAAGATATGCCGCGGTTAAAACCTCAAGGGACTTTAAGCCTTCACGGCCGTCAGTTAAAGGTTCAGAGATTCCTCTCATAGTAGAAATCACATTTTCATAATATTTTGTATGACCAAATCCATATACTGATGTAGTATCGTAACTTACACTTTCAACTTTATTATCATAATCATATTTATCAGAAAAATCCCACCGTTCAATATTATTTACTGCCACACCGCCTATCCGAACTGTTCCTTTTTCACCAATGACGGTAATACTTCCTTCTAAATTTTTTGGATATGTTAACATAGTTACAGCAACAGATCCTAAAGCTCCGTTACGCCATTTAATATTTAATACACCAGTGTCCTCAGCTTGAATTTTTCTTGATGTGCTCATCATTGCATTAACTGACTCAACAGGCCCTATCATCCAGTTAAGTAGATCCATATAGTGACTTGCTTGATTCATAAAAGCACCTCCATCAAATTCCCAAGTGCCCCTCCACCCCCCTCCTTCATCATAATATTCTTGAGGCCGCGTCCAGAAAACATTTAATTGGACTAACTTGATTTCACCAAACCTTTCATCATCAATAGCTTTTTTTAGAAGCTGCAATGTTTCATTATGTCTATTTTGCTTAACAACAAAGAGTCTAACATTTGCCTCATCACAAGCTTTTACCATAGCAATTCCATCACTAAAGCGGGTTGCCATTGGTTTTTCACTTACAACACTTTTTCCATATTTTGCTGCAATAATTGCTTGCTCTGAGTGTAAGCCACTTGGGGTGCATAATACAACTAAGTCAATAATTTCATTCTGAAGCATTTTTTGTAGATCTGTATAACCAGATATATTTAATTCTTTAGTAAGCTCTAAAAGTTTACTTTGATTAACATCACAAATGGCAACTAATGCTAAATCTGAATGGTAATACTGTATTGCATGGATATGATTACGAGATATACGTCCACAGCCAACTACCGCAATTTTAATTTTTTTATTTTTAATCTTTGGATAGGTCATATTATTTACTTTCATACTTACAATCTAAATACATCAAAATTGAACGAAATTGCTAACTTTTTATCATAAAGAGACTTCAAATCACCCAATACTGCTGATTTTGGTTTGCAAAACTGTCTTAATTCCTTAATAGTGATTGCCCTAAAGTCATCATGTCCCACCGCTACAACTACACAATCTAAATCACAAAAATCTTTAATCTGTATTAATTCTATCCCATAATCTTGTTTTACTTTTTCAATATCTGCCCATGGATCATGCACAATTACAGATGTATTCCATAAGTTTAATTCCGCAATCAAATCTATGATTTTACTATTTCTTGTGTCTGGACAGTTTTCTTTGAATGTAATTCCTAAAATGCCTATCTTTGCTTTTGTAACATCAATATTATTTTGTAGCATTTTCATTATAAGTGATTTAGCAGCATACCTTGCCATATTATCATTAATTCTTCTTCCCGCCAAAACAACTTGAGGATTGTACCCGATTTCCTCTGCCTTATGTGTAAGATAATAGGGATCTACTCCTATGCAATGTCCTCCCACCATTCCAGGCTTAAATGGTAGGAAATTCCATTTAGAGCCTGCTGCTTCAAGAACGTCCATTGTGTCTATATCCATTCGATTGAAAATAACTGACAGTTCATTAACAAATGCAATATTTAAATCTCTTTGAGAATTCTCAATAACTTTTGCAGCTTCAGCAACCTTAATTGAAGGTGCTTGAAATATTCCAGCCGAAATTATTGACCCATATAGTTCACTAATTTCCATCATAACTTCTTTATTACTACCACTTACAACTTTTGTAATTTTTGTTAGCGTATTAACTTTATCACCTGGATTAATTCGCTCAGGACTATATCCACAGAAAAAATTATGATTGAATTTTAGATTACTTTCTATTTCTAGAATTGGAATACAGATTTCTTCTGTCGCACCGGGATAAACAGTTGACTCATAAATAACTATATCACCATCGCTCAAGACTGATCCGACCATAGAACTTGCAGCTTCAATAAATGATAAATCTGGTCTTTTTGCGGTATCAATAGGAGTGGGTACAGTTATTATATATATATTAGCTTTTTTAATTTTGTTTAAATCATTTGTATATTTTAAATAACTTGCACTTAATAATTCATCCCTAGTACATTCAGAAGTCCGGTCATAAAAACTTTGCAGTTCATTAATTCTTTCTGTTTCAATATCAAATCCAATAACGTCGCGTTTTTTTCCAAATTCAACTGCCAATGGTAGTCCAACGTAACCTAGTCCAATGATGGCTATTTTTTTTTCTTGATTTTCCAAAATGATAAGTTTCCAATCTCAAATTCGTTTTGTGGTATTTAAAATTCTCCCAAAATTTTTTTATTCAACTTTCGGGATGTATAGATATATTATTAGAAATCTCGTAAAAATCTTTTGGCTGCCAATTGAAGGTTTTTTTTATACTAGAAATATCAAGTACCATTCCATGTTGCAATTTATTGAAAGTTTCTTTCTTACCTATTGCAAAAAAAAGAGCTTTTAAAATATATTTATTTATTGAAAAGGATTTGGTTTTTTGGCCACTGTAGTAATCAATGATATTAATAAACTCATTTAAATTAATAGGCTTTGGGTCAGATATGTTCAGAGTGATACTTTCAGATAAATCATACTGCAGACAAACAATTATAAAATCACATAAATTTATGATATTTAGTACTGATCTTTTTCCTTTAATATTTTTAATCGGCAATGGTATACCAATCATAGTAAATTGTCTTAATCTTTCAAAATTACCAGGAGCATCTTTACCATAAACAATTGGTGGTCTCAAATTGATAACTTTGGTTACACTAAATTCAGATTGTAATTCAGAAATTATATTTTCTGTTAATAATTTTGAACATCCATATATTGTATTTGGATTTTTATCTACTGTTTCTTTGACAGGTTCTTCACTAAACAATTCACCATAAACTGAAGCAGAGCTAATATTTATAAATTTTTCTACACTATTCTTAACTGCGTGATTAAATAACTTCACAGATAAAGATGTATTGGTGTGAAAAACATCATAGTATATTTTCCTTTTAGAAAAAATATGCGCTACACCAGCACAATTAATTACCGCATCAAAACTAGAAATGTCATAGTCAAAATATTCCTTATATGTGATTATACTTACTAATTCGTTATTTTTAAAAATACTCTTATTTTGAGATCTAACAATTGCAAGTACCTGGATATCATTATCTAACAAATATTTAATTATATTACTTCCAATAAAGCCATTTGCGCCTAAAACTACTACTTTCATCTTTTATATCTTTCCACAATTTTTAGATATAGTTTTGCCAAAAAAAAGTAAAGAAATGAGATTTTTCTATGATTTTTCTTCAAAGAGTTTGCTATTTGTAAATTTTGCTTAAATATATTCTTTATATTTTTATTTGTTGCCCCACCAACCCTCATTTTTACAAAAATTTTATCTAGATAACATATATTAAATTTTTCCATCATTAGAGCTCGCAATATAAAATCATAATCTGCTGCAAGATCATATTCCAAATTAAAATTTCCTACATGATTTAAGACTTTTCTATTAATATAAAAAGCAGGGTGCGGCATGCACCAACCTCTAGATAGTTTTTTTTGATCATATTCTCCTGTAATCCAGCTTCTTTTAACTGTACTAAGATTTTTTTTATCAACATAAACAATATTTCCATATACAATATCTGCTTTTTGTGTAGAAAATCGATGTGCAACAGATTCTAGAATATCATCATATGCAAAAATATCATCCGAGTTTAAAAACCCTATAATATTATATTTTGATAACATAAGTCCTTTATTCATTGCATCATATATCCCATGATCATTTTCTGAAATAATCTTAATATTCAGTTCAGTAAAAGACTCTATAATTTGGATTGTTTCATCAATTGATCCACCATCAATTATTATGACTTCTGATGGCTTCAGTGTTTGACAGTTTACTGACTCTAGAGTTTCTCTAATTGTTTGAGCACTGTTAAATGTAACTGTAATAAGACTTATCATTTTACTTGATTTATCTGATTAAAAAACTCTGTGTGGAGTGCGGCACATTTTTTTGCATCAAATGCTGCTGCAGCATATTGAGCCGCTACTATTCCATAATTCTCTAGCTTTGTGCAATCATTTAATAACTTCAAAATTACATCTGCAGCGACTTTTGGATTGTTTTTTGGAATGATAGATCCAGCACCTGATGATAATATATGTTTTGGAACATCTCCAACATCAGTTGATACAACAGGCACACCAGATGCCATCGCTTCCCAAACAGCAATTGGAGATGCTTCAAAATCAGACGTGCACAAATAAACATCAATGGATTTTAGGGCCTTTACAACTTGATCTGTTGCACCCATGAACTTTATATTATTTAATTTTAGGTCAACTATTAGTTTTTGTATTTCTAAAAAATACTTTTTTTGTGTATCTGGAATTGGGCCAAAGATTTTAAACTCAATTAAGTCTTTAAATTTACTATTTTCAAGTTTATGTGCTATTTCAATAAGATATTTTATATTCTTTACTGGATTAATACTACAAACGGTTCCTATAACGAATGAATTTTTATATCCTTTAATCATAGTTTGTCTATAACTGGGCCTCTCCAGTACATTAAATACACGACAATTAATAGGTGAGGGTATTATTTTATATCTATTTTTTGCAAGCCGCATTATTGGCTTATAATAATTGAATGTTTTCTCAGAAACAAAAACAAAAGAATCTGCCAGTGTACACAATATAAAAAATGCACCCCGAATTACTTTTGGCAAACAAGTATCATTAAGTTGCCATATTGATTTTATCTTTAATAACTTTGCAGCCATGATACCTTTCACCTGCCAAGCCCCTCCACCAACATAAACAATATCAGCATTTATTAGATTTATTGTTCTTCTCAAACGCAAGACCTCTACAGGAAAATTACACATATACTTAAAAAAACCACGAAATGTTGAACTAGGTCGCGTTAACTTTATATTAACAGTATTTATTGAATAATTTCGTAGTCTTTTATTAAATTCCTCACTATTTAATTCTGGTATTATTACAATAGACTCAACTTCGTTTAATTCATGTATCAACTGTAATAGATACGCCTGAGGACCAGCCATACGCGCATCCTCTAGAACAAAAGCCACTCTAATAGCATTATTCTCCATTAAGACTAAACCTTCGCTGAACTTTAAGTATGAATATTATTATTAAAACAGATAAGAAAGATGTGCTTAGTCCATATACAATTGTAGTTGTGAAAGCACCACGCCAAACCAAAAAAGAAATTGGGATAAAGCTTAGAGAAAAGACTACCCCCACTTTACTCTCTGATCTAAACAATTGATCTAGATATGCGTTTATTAAACCAAACAAGTACATACCAAGAAATACTATATATATCCCATAATTCCAATATAGCTCGCCAATTAAAGTCATACTTTGACTACTACCTCCAGCAAAAATATTACTAGCATATCCCATATCAACAATTAACTGCTGAACATCAACAGGCTTTGAAGGTAATATTTCTCTTGGAATTGGTATTAATAATATTCTGTAAAAGGATTGAATGCCTAGAAAACCATCTGTTGTTGTTTTCTCAATTATTTTCAAAAAATTATCATAAGCTATTGCAAAATCAGCCAGTGTTAAAAAACTGCCAACCAATCCCCCATATGTATTGTACATTCTCATGGTATAATACCAATAACTATACTCCATATCAAATGATCTAATGATAGTGACATATATTAAACCAACAAGGCATGTAAAAAGTATCATGATAGATTTCAATATATCTTTGTTATCTGCGCCTCTGTGCATGTTATGCAAAAGAACCAGCCAAACTATAAAAACTCCAAGTAAATCCCGCCTTGCAGACGTTCCAATTATCATAATAAAAATTCCGACGATTAGAAAAATTAATAATACTATTATATTTTCTCTATAAGAACGATTTATATTTAACATGACTGAAGCACATGATATAAAAATTATGCCTAAATTTATGTAATTAATTTTTAAAATAAAAAGAATAAAAATTATCAGTAAAAGTAAAAGTCTTCCATCTTTTCCTAATGAAATATTTGTAAAACCATAACCATTGGATAAGTTCGTAGTAGTTTTTCTATTAGGTAATCCAATACCATTGTTTGACAAAATATAAGCACATAGCCCTACAAGCGATACAAACAAAGAATATTGAATTTCATTTTGTGCAAATACAGTATAATCTACAAGGCCAATTAATAAAAGAAATGGAAATAGCAACATATAAAAAATATACCCAGTTATAAAGAAAGTGTTGTGTGGGTACGCTACAAACTTTTTATAAGTAATTTGAAAAATGCTGATGCCAAAAGCCAACAGTAATATTCCAAATGAAATATAATCCACTATTTTTTATCTTTTTCAAAAAACATATCTTCAGAAATTTTCTTATAACTATATTCTGATGATATAACATTTGGGGCATTATTTACGTAATTAGTACTATCATTTAATTTACCTATCAAAAATTTAATTTTTTCCTTGAGATCTGTAATATCTCCACGCTTATATGTTATGCCTACACCTTTTTTTTCTCGAGACAGGGAGGCCGGTAAATCAGCCATAATTACTTCACAACCACAAGAAGCCGCTTCCAATGCGCTAAGTGATGTTCCGTCAGGATATATTGCAATATCTGATTTCTTAAATTCTTGTGGTAAATATTTATAATTAGTTAGTTTTGAAAATTCGAGGCAACTTTCAAAATTAGCTTTATTAAAACTTTGTCTGATTTGTTCTACTATTAATTTATCGCCAGCACCCAGAAATTTTAATTTTATTTTATAGCCTTCAATAAGTAAATCCAAACAAGCTTTGGCTAACCATTGAGGTTTTTTATCATTATTTAATTTACCTGTTTGAAGAATCTCCACATATTGGTTTAATGAAGGGATTTTTTTTCTATCCGTATTGTTGAAATGATTATCATCTACTCCTAAAGGTAAATGTTGAACATTTTTTTTATTGAAACCTTCAATTTTAACTAAATAATCACAAGTCTCTTCAGTTACTCCAAAAATAACAGCAGCTCTTTTTTCGATAATTTTACTAAAAATATTTCGCTGAAAAAAATAATATATCTTTTGAGCAGTACCTTTTTGCATAATATCAAAAATCATATGGTTATCATATATAAATTTGCAATTATTTAGAGAACTCATTAAAGCGATTCGGTAAGCAGTTATTGAACCAGTACCATGGACATAAATTAAATCTGGATTAATTCTTTTTAATCTATTCTTTAAAGATTTTATCCAAGGCCTACCCTTTATTTCGAATGTTGTTTTTAATCTTTCTATTTGTACTCCATGTATTATCTCAGACTTACACCCTATAATTCTAGGTCCCAAAAACTCTTTCCAAGTATCTTCATAATTAGGTACTGGAAAATATCTATCAGAAGTTAGAATTATAACTTCATGTCCAGCAGCAGCATTATATTTAGGCAACAAAAATTCCTGATAGCCCATTTGAGGCATAGAATAGTCTACAACATGTACAATACGCATATTAATTAAATACCACTTTAAAATATCTTTCACACATTTTATCTAATGTTAAATCATGTGCACGTTTAATTGTTTGAATAAAAAAATTGTCATAATTATTGTCAAAATTAATTAGCATAGAAATAAGTAATTTTTCCAAGTTTTCCATTTCTAAATCCCTTATGTCTTCTATATCAATTTGCACTCCCGTAGACTGTGCAAGTTCAGCATGTGACCCATCATTAAACCCGACTGAAGGAACTCCAGAACCAATTGCTTCTATTAATGAGTTCGGACAAGCCGCATTTCTTTCCAACATTATAAATAATACTTTTCCCTCCGAATATAAATTCCTAATTTGATCTCTTGGCAGTGCTCCACAGAATCTTATATGCCCAAAAGAATATGTTAATGGTTTTGCTAACTTTCCATAAATATTTAAATGAGTTTTTTTATCATATTTTGCGAGCGCGCCATCCATAGCCTTTAGATATTTTAACCTCAAGGCATCCAACTGAATAGCACCTTCTACACATACTAACCTTAAGTCACCTTTAAGATCTCTATTATTATTTTTAGAAAACCTCGTATGAAAACCATTATGAATAATATGATGATGTGGCTTCAAAGTAATACCAAGCCTCTTTTTCCACCAATGATAAACAAATTCACTTTGAAATATTATCTCATCAGAAAGGAAAAGCATAATGAATATAATGATAAGAAACTGTAATTTGTTATGTAATGATTTTTTAAAACCATACTCATTTGCATTTAGAAATTCAAAGCCATCGAGCCTATGTATAATCTTTGCATTATAGAGTATTTTTGATTTTAATAAATAAATTAATTTGCGAGTTCCAGATATTACGACTATGTTATCTGGAATATGTTTTTCAGCACTAACATAAACTTTAACACCCTTACTCTCACAATATTCAGTAAAATTCTTTTGGAATGTGCCTGGCCCTCCAATTTCTGCTGGAGAATTAATAAATGTAATAGTTTGTTTAGTCATTAAAAGTACTTGTCTTGTTTTTTATATATCAAATTCAAATCATTAACTTTGCATTGTTTTATGTCATCTGTCCAATCCATGTAATCAATAATACTTATAAATCCTTTTGATTTGAGTATCTTAGTTTTTAACTTTCTGATCAAATAGGAGCTTATCTTAGCATAAGTAAATTTCTTAATCTTTAAATCTCTAAAATTACCAAGACAATCGTCTGTTAAATATTTTTTTACTATATCGTGAAATTCTTTTGGTACATCTAGATTAATTAATTCTTTATGAGGTATACGATTTTTTGATTTTAATATCTTTTGGTCAATTTCATAATTTGACAAAAGAGCTGATGCTGTTACTCGAGCATTAAAATACTCAAAAAATAATTTCCGTTGTTTTTTTGCTAGCACTTTATCATAAAAAAAATGGTCCGATACAAATACTTTAATTTCAGATATTGTTTTATTACCTCCTGTCAAAGGTAATCCTTTTGGAATAATTACAGGCCCTGTTTGATTATACTTTATACTAGCAAATTTTTTTGCAAAAATTGGATAATCATAAATTATATTATTTGTATCTAGCAATCCCATAATTAATGGAAATTGGGTTAATTCTCTTATTTTTTTCATATTTAATATAACTGCGCCACGGTTATCTTCTAAATTTTCCCATTGATTTGCATTATACGATTTAAGTTTATATCGCCTAAACCTAACCCAGTTTTCTGTGCTATATTTTTTTAATTTTTCTTCGACACTTTTCCGGTCAAATTCTTTTAGTACAAAATCAGATCCTATTATAATAAGCCAATCATTCTTACATTCATTAATTCCTTCATTCAGCATACTATTTATATGATTAGGCGAAAAGCCATTAAATATGTCCCAATGTGTATTTTTATTTTTTACAATCTTTATCTTATCTAAAATAGATTTATCAATTTTTTCATATGTCTCATCTGTAGTTCCACCATCTGCTATAATTATTTCATCTACGTGTTGATACCAAGAGCTCAAGGTAGCAAAAAATGTTAAATATTTTAATGATAGTGGATTGGTTGCGGTTAATAATAGAGATATTTTCATTTGGATTCTCCACTCATATATGAAACTAAATTTTGAATTCCATCTTCTAATGGCATGTTTTCTTCCCACCCATATTTATATAAATTATCTAATATTGAATGTGGGATTTGAGGAGATTTTCTTATATCTCCCAAAGTATATTCAAATGTTGTTTTTGTATCTGTATAATATTTAATATAATTGCAAACATCAATTATTCTATATCGATGTTTTGATCCAATATCTATTGAATTGATTATATACTGAAAATCATTACAATTATTTATAATTACAACTATAGCTTTAATTAAATCTGAAATGTGTAAGAATTCTCTTGATTCATTTGGCGTTTTGATATGAATACTTTCAGTATTTTGAAGACATTGTTTAATAGTTTTTTTTATAAATGTTGTTTCATTATCATTATTTCCGTAAAAATGTTGTAATTTTAATTCCACAAATTTTGTAAATAATCCAAATGTCGTAGATTTCATTTTTTCATATATAAAAGACTTACTTAGTGAATATTCATTATATTCTGGAGGAAGTGCAGTCCCACAATTTAAAAAATAAGATACCTTGAAATCATTACAAATCTTGTAATATTTGTATGGTAATTCATAATTTACATACTTTAATTCCGTGAAGTCCTCATTTAATCGTCCATATGACCCTAATGTATTAATACAAATATCTACATTTTCAAATAAATGATATAAATTATTAATATTTTCATAATCCACTACATTATTATTGTGATTCGAACTACTAATAACTTGATATGTATTTCTATAAATCAGAAAAATTTCATGCCTTTTATTTAATAATGCGTTTGTTAGATATTGAGCTAGATTACTCGATGCGCCCAGAATAATAATTTTCATCGTTAGCTCTTTTCATATATTCGAGTATTTGGGATTGCGTGGTTTCAATAGAACAAGAACCATCCAGAATATCACTATACCATGAAAATGTTTTATCGATTGTTTCAGAGAAATCCCAAATAGGTTTCCAATTAATAAATTGATATGCTTTATCATAAGATAAAGATAATTTCTGTGCTTCGTGTTGCTCTAAGATATCTTCCTCTTGTAAAAAAAATGAAATATGCTTTTGAGCTTCGACAATAAGGTCAGAGACTGTTCGGATAGACGATGAATTTGGTCCAAAATTGAACGCACCTGGTATGAAAGCATGATTATGAGTTTTATCGGTGTTTAAACCTTCCATTTGCTTAAGTGCAAGTAATATATATCCATAAAGTGGTTCAAGAACATGTTGCCAAGGACGCGTTGCGTTGCTGTTTCTAACTAGCAACTTATCGCCTGAAGACAAAGACCTAATAATATCAGGAACTATTCGAAAGCGAGCAAAATCACCACCTCCAATTACATTTCCTGCCCTAGCTGACGAAACTCGAACCATCGAACCTTTATCTCTATGGAAATAACTTTTTTGATACGACGCTAATACTATCTCACAAGCAGCTTTAGATGCACTGTATGGATCATTTCCACCAAGTGAGTCATTTTCGCGATATGAATAATCCCACTCTCTATTCTCATACACCTTGTCAGTTGTGACAATAATAACTGAGCATTTCCATTTAATATTTTCAATGCTTTTAATGCGGATTGCTTCCAAGAGGTTTAGGGTACCGTTAAAATTTGTTTCAAATGTATCAATTGGAAATTCATAAGAATGTTTTACAAGAGGCTGAGCCGCCAAATGAAATATTATTTCTGGTTGTACTTCATCTATTATCCTTAATAATCCTTCAAAATCTCGTATATCTTGCTCTATGTGTTTAATTCTATTACTTAAATTTAGTGAATTAAATAAAATATTTTCAGATGATAGTGGCAAGCTTACTCCAATTATATCAGCACCTAAGCTTAAAAGAATTTCACAAAGCCAGCTTCCCTTAAAGCCTGTGTGTCCCGTTATAAGAATTTTTTTACCATATAATTTATTTGCAATCATAATTCATTCCCATGCATCAACATATATTGAATCTAAATCAATCGAATATTCATTTGTTAATTTTTCTTTAAAAAAGTTAATCATATCTTGACCACCACTGATATAATAATCTCTCGATTTATATTCAGATTTCCAGTCTAAAACACCTAAATCAATCCTACCTTTGATTATGTCTTTAATGTTAGTTTCCTCTAACTCTTCAGCAAAAAACACAACATTAAAATTTGGGAAATTATTTTGAACTTTTTTTACTAAATCACGAAATACTAGAAGTTCTTTATTTCTTGCACCATATAATAATGTAATTTTACACTTACTAAAACTTGAATGTGCCTCCAATCCAGCCTCTAAAAATGCTGTAAATGCTGAAATGCCTGAACCACCACTGAGTAATACAATAGAGTTTTCGTTTTCTTTTATTGCAAATTCGCCGTATGGGCCTTTCACTGATACTTTTGCATTAATATTTATTTTATCAATAAGAAAACTTGTAAAAGCACCCTGTCTACTAATTAATAACTTAATCGAAAGACCATCTGTTTTATTCGCAACCGAAAAAACTCTACTTTCTGGCCAACGTTTATCAGGTAAATATTCTGTCAATGCTAAGTGAACAAATTGACCAGCTTTTATTCTTGGTAGCTTACGATTTAAATTTACCGTAACTAAAACAAGATCCTCATTAAATATTATTTTCTCAGATATAAATCCATTTGATATTCTCGGAAATGCCATTTTAACTTAAAACTTCACCAATTTTTTCAATTATGTAATCAATCATATTATCGGTAAGACCAGGATAAACACCAATAAAAAAAGTATTACTAGTTATTATATCTGTATTTCTTAAATCTCCTACAACTCTATGTTCAATATTAGCATACGCTGGATGCCTTAACAAATTCCCACAAAATAAATTTCGAGTTTCAATATTATTAGCCTGCAAAAACTTCACAATCTCATCTCTGGATTTATTTGATCCTTCACGAACAGTAATAACGTAGCCAAACCAAGAAGGATCTGAATTTTTTGGTGCGGTATGAAGGATTAATTTATCTTCATATCTTTTCAAGCCATTGCCAATTTTTTCATGGTTCTTCCTTCTTGCATCAATAAATGTTGGAAGCTTTTTTAATTGTGCACATCCAATAGCTGCCTGAATATCAGTAATCTTTAAGTTATAACCTATATGACTATAAACATATTTATGATCATATCCAAACGGAAGAGTACCACATTGCTGTGAAAATCGTCTTCCACAGCTATTGTTTTCACCACCTGCACAATAACAATCACGCCCCCAATCTCTAAAGCTTTGGGCAATTCTTGCTAAATCGTCATTTGATGTCATAACCGCTCCACCTTCACCCATTGTGATATGATGTGCAGGATAAAAGCTCACGGTACTTAAATCACCGAAAGAGCCTGTAAACTTATCATTATATTTACTCCCTAAAGCATCACAATTGTCTTCTATTAACCATAAATTATTTTTATCACACAATGCTCGCAATTCTGATAATTCAAATGGAACACCCATGGTGTGCGCCATCATTATTGCTTTTGTTTTTGGCGTAATTGCTCTTTCAATGTCTTCTATGGTTGCACAATAATTACCTAATTGAACATCAACAAAAACAGGTATCGCACCAAATTGAATCACAGGATTTACTGTAGTAGGGAAGCCAGCGGCAACTGTTATAACCTCATCACCTTTATTTATCTTGCGATCTAATAATTTTGGACTAGTTAAAGTCGAAAATGCAACAAGATTTGCAGATGACCCAGAATTTACAGTTAAAGTATTGTCAATACCAAGAAATTCTCCTAATCCATATTCAAATTCATCAGTGAATCTTCCTGCGGTAAGCCAAAAATCAAGACTCGCATCAATGGCATATTTTATTTCATCAGAGTCATGTATACGACCTGCATATTGCACCAAATCTTGACCAGGTATAAATGAACTTGTTTTTTTATCTCTGTCTTCCACGAAAGCATCTACAAGATGCTTAATTTGCTCACGATAGTCCATATCAACTTTCCTTTTCTAACCAGGGTGCTTTTCCAGAAACCCATAATTCTTCTAATAATCTTTTATCCCTTAAGGTATCCATTGGTTGCCAAAACCCATCATGAAAATGCGCTTCAAATTGGTTTGATTTGGCAAGGCTTTCCATGGGCTCGCGCTCCCAAATACAATCCTCAGACTTAATTAAATTTAAAACTTTTGGAGATAGTACAAAAAAGCCACCATTGACCCAGGTACCATCACCCGCAGGTTTTTCTTTAAACGTTTCTACTGAAGATCCATTCAATGTAAGCGCACCAAAACGACCAGGTGGCCTTGTTGCTGTTAAGGTTGCCAACTTACCATGATTAGTATGAAATTGTAATAATTTTGTTATATTTATATTTCCAACGCCATCACCATATGTGAAGCAAAAGTCTTCATCTCCTAAAAAGCTAGCAACTTTTTTAAGTCGTCCACCTGTTTGCGTGAATTCACCCGTATCTACTACGGTAACTTTCCATGGCTCTGCAGAAGTGTTATGTATCTGGTGAGTATTGTCATTTAAATTATATGTAACATCCGACATATGATAAAAATAATTTTTAAAATACTCTTTGATCATATATCCTTTATATCCTGCACATATTATAAAATCATTAATACCATGGTTGGAATACAATTTCATAATATGCCATAAGATTGGTTTACCACCAATTTCAATCATAGGTTTTGGCATTTTATCAGTTTCCTCTGACAAACGGCTGCCTAAACCACCTGCTAAAATTACAGCTTTCATGCTACAAATCTCCTAAATAATGTTGAACATCACAACCAAGACCACGTCCAACTTTTTTAAATACATTAATCATATCTTCTGCAGTTATAATATTTAATTCTCGGTCATTTGTTGTGTGAATGGTTTTATTTTGTTGCTCTAGTATTATCTCGGAATTTTCATTAATTTTGTTTAATACTGACCTATTCGAATTATAAAATGGCAAACCACCAAAATCACAACCTATCAAGATAATTTTTTTACTTTTTCCACTTAAGGCCATTTCCATTAAGCGTGCCAATGAAAAATTTCCTAGTAAGATATTATTTTTTATGATTCCAAATTTTTTTAAAAAATAAAATGTCTTTAAGGTAATACTTAATTGTTTAATATTTTTATTAAATTTGTATGGAATATGGTAAAAAAAAGTAGAATTAAGGTTGTTTAACTCTAATCCAGAATATTGTTCATGAACGTTGGATAAACAACTATGGTCAAAGAAAAGTTTTAATTTATTATTTTCTATACATTTGAGATTAATAGCTTCTTCTCGAATTCTGGAATATGATAAATAATATTTATTATTATTTTTAATTCGAGTTTGATTTGGAAATTCTGAGTAATAAATATCAGCGTTAAATGGATGTAACGTAGACAGCGATATGCCTACTGTGATGGAGTTTTCAGGCATATTTTCAGAAATTCTATCTAAGTGATTATTTAAACTATTGCCATTTCCTAAAATAATTACTGTTTTTCCTTCAAAAATATTTCCCAAATTATCATCACGAACTCCAAAACGTTTCTTTTTTTTTGTTAAAATTCTATTGGCTCTGAATCCAGAAAATACCAAATAAATTAAGATTACAATTCTATCAATCATTTATTAGCCATCACAAAAAGTTGTACCATTTTCTAAATCAATTACTTTATTTGCGTACTTGAGGAAATCTTTCTGATGGGTGGTGAATATTACTATTTTATCTGAACTTATTTTAAGAAGTGACTCAAAAAACTTATCAGATGTACCTGCATCAAGAGCACTTGTTGGTTCATCCATTAACAAAACTTGATAATCACGGTTAAGAGCTCTAGCAATAGCTAATCTTTGCCTTTGCCCTCCAGAAATAGAAAATGATTTTTCTCCGACAATATAATTATCTTTATCGGGTAAGTTTTCAACAAATTCAGAGCACTGAGATACCTCCATACAATGATTATAACGTTTTTTATCAAATTTAAATACATTATTTTCTGGCAAACAGTGATAATTAACAAGCTCAAATATCGAAAGATTTAGAAGAGTATTTAATTGATTAACAGATGTAGTTTTTATAAACCACTCCTTTTCGTTAAAAATATTAGTCTCTTTGTCATTAATAAATAATTTACCATCAACTGGCCTCAGTAATCCTGATAAAAAGTTTAATAAGATCGATTTACCGACCCCTGACGGACCAATTATAGCTATAATATCCCCTGGATTTATTTCAAAATTTGGAATATTAAACATCTCTCTATTATCATACCCAAGACGTAAATCTTTCACATTTATTTTATGAATAATAGATGGGATTACATTTTCTTTACTCTCTAAAGGTTGGCGTTTAATCAATTCATTTAATTCTTCAACAGAAGCTGATGAACTATTTATAGCACTAAGTGAAGCAAATATATTTTGAACTAATGGTAAAAGTCTTTGAGCCGCCAAAGCAAATGCCCCCAGCAAAGGTATTGAGTTTGAAACGTCAACACTGGCATATGCGAATATTAATGTTATGATTAATAAAACAAATGATTCTAGGCCATACCTAGGGAATATAGAAATTTTGTTCATTTTGGATAAGGCAAGTCTTAATCTCAAATCATATTTAGTAAAATTCAATACAAATTTTTCTATCTGAATATTATTAATTAAATATTTTTTTTCATCCAACCCTTCAGTAATATAAGTAGCGCAATGATTCAAATTTTTGTTTATTATGACACTTAATTTTACCAAGATTTTTTTTGAAAAAAAGTATATACTTCCATAAAAGGAAAAAATTATAATCAGTGCATAAAGTGTAATATTTAAATCAATTATAAATAATCCACAAGTAATACCAATAATAATGAATATATTGGCAGCAATTTGAACTGCTGGCATTATGGCACCGTGAGTTACAAGATTAGTTTTATTCAATATTGCTGCATTTAATTCAGAACTCGTAATACTTAAGCTATCAATTAAGTTTTTACGCATGTGCGTAATGTACAGCATCTTACTTAAATTATGCGCAAGTTTATGCCCATAGTCGATAATATATGATTGTAGGAAAAAACGCATGATAGGAGCAATTGCGACAATTAAGAAACAAACAATTACATACGACTCATTTACGCTAATTGAAACTTGGCCAATTACAAATTCAATTGCTCCAGCACCTCCTTGAGATACAAAATACTTCATAAAAAGAAACATGCCAATCATTGAAATACTATCTAGCCCTGCAGCAATCAAAATAAATATTATAAGAATAATAATAGGTAGCTTACGATTGGAATTTAATTGTTTAAAAAGTTGGAATACTTTTATTATATTATTCATTTTCTAAAAATCTTACTATTTTATTTGAAATTTTATCCACGTCTTTTAGTGATAAACCATTAAAGGTTGGGAGACATATTCCTGATGATAATAATTCTTCTGAAATATAGGATGTTTTATATTTATATGGTTTAAATATTTCCATTAAACTCATCGGATAAAATATTTCACGTGCCTCAATAAGATGTGCACTTAAAAAATTTAATAAACTGTTAACATTTATTTTATCATCTAATGTGATCGTATAGAGCCAGGGTGAAACTCCAGAAGCCATATTTTTATTATTGATAATATCACTATTATCAAAATGCACATTATATCTGTCAAATATTAGTTTTCTTTCTTCTAATATACTATCAATGCGCTGCAATTGACCAAGACCAATAGCTGCTTGTAAATTAGTCATTCTATAATTTGAACCTACCTTCACATGCCAATAACGCCTTTTAATATCCATACCGTGATCCCTGAGAACTTTGGCTTTATTCTTTACTTCATGATCTCTAAAAACAACTGCTCCGCCCTCACCTGTTGTTAGGATCTTATTTGCAAAGAACGAGAACGTCATCGCGTCAGAGTATTCGTCATCTTTAAAAATATTTTTTCTAACTGCTTCAGCTGAATCAATTATTAATTTGTTACAATGCAATTTAAAAAAACTTATTTCATCTTTTCGGTAACTCAAACCGTATATGTTTACCAATATGATTCCATCCAGATTAAGCGCTACTAACTCATCTTCATTTATATTAACTTTCCATGTAACAGGACATACATCAAGAAGTACTGGAATTGAACCTGCATTCAAAATTGCATTTACAGTTGCGCCAAAAGTAAAATTAGGTACCCCAATTTTTTTTCCATCCCCTAAATTCAATGCCTTTATTGATAGCTCGATAGCTACAGTCCCATTACTTACACAAACTGCTTTACCTCCAATATCATCAGAAATCTTAGCTTCAAAATCATTAATAAATTTTCCTTGTGAAGAAATCCAATTGTCAGCTAAAGCGCTAGTACAATTATTTATTTCTATTTCAGTCAATTTTGGCTGTGAAACTGGAATACTTTTTTCAAAACTTTTTTCAGTAATAATATTTCTTAACATTCCATCAGAATCAACAACAGGTATCAATCTAATATTAGATTGACTACTAAAGATTTTTGCTACTTCAGATCTGTTAACTGGGAGTTGGACAATTTTTTGCTCTTCTGGGACCTTTACTAGCGTAATTAAGTCTTTTAAATCACCTCCTCCAGACAAAAATCTTCTTATATCTCCATCACCAACAACCTTTAAAAATTGACCCGTATTAGATACAATCACAACTGATGTCAGCCCATTATTATTTAATTTCAACAAGACAGTTTTAACACTTTCAACTGTCGTATAGAGCTCTGGATTTATTTCTGATAACATGTCAATTTTTTCCCAGCAAAAAAGATTTCATTGTCACTTCATAAGTTGCATATTCTAAAGTTATAAATTCGCCAAATAAACTAATAAACTCATTACTTGGCATTAAATTTTGATCTTTTTTGGAATCATTACTACTCAAATGTAGTCCTTTTATTCTTGGTTTATATATATCCATAAACTCGTCAATATCAAATCCAAGAGTATTTTTACTTACATTCAAATGACCAATATCTAATAAAAAGTATATGTTATAAGTATCAGCTATTTGACAAAAATCATTATTGTAACTTAGTCCAGTAAATAAAAGTGGGTCCTGTCCAAAGATTTTTAAATTATTTTTTGTAATAACATTATTTTCTATTAGTAATAATACTTTATATTTTTCAGCTTCTTTACATAATACATCCAAACTGCCCTTAAATGCGTTTATAACTTTTTGGGCATCATAAAGTTCTGATAAATCAAGTGTATTGCCAAGTGTAGTTATTTTGGGATCAAATTGAAACGGCGCGTGAAAACTATAAAATTTTTCCCCTAGCATTGCAGTTTCTTTTATTGCACGCAAAGCTATTTCTTGAGATCTATGCCTAATGGAATCCTCTAGACTACCTAAATTAAATACAAACTGGTATTCATTTACTGGAATATAATTGTGTAAAATAAATCTTAGTCCATATATTTCTTTAATTTTATGAAGTTTTTCAAAAGTTTTATCATCATAGATAGGATAAGAAATTTCTATATTAGTTTTTCCTTGTAACCGCCAAGAATTTATTCTTTCTTCTAAGGTACCTTTGATACATCCTGTAGAATAAAATATTTGATTAGTCTTAAGTGACATTAAGCTTTACCACCTGCCCAGCTTTGATAAAGCTATTTTTTGATAGAATGATTTTAGGGATTATGGTGCTATTGGCTCCAATTAAAGATCCATTACCTATTCTTACAGATCCACAAATTACAGCACCAGGTCCTATATGGCAGTTTGCACCTATAAAAGAATGGTGTTCAACAATTGAGGCTGTGTTAAAAATAATGTTATTTTCAAACTCAACCGTAGGTGCTAAATAAGTTCTTGGCATAAACACACAACCATTTGTGTTGTTATTATCCATGGGTTTTTCAGTGGTAAAATACAAATTTGGAAGTAGCATACCAATAGATGATAATTGATCAAAAACCTTACGCCTGAATTTATTATCGCCAATTGCTACATGGCAGGATTCTTTTAAAGGAATTTGTTCAATATCTTCGACTTTTTTTAATATGGCCGTCACATCAGGATAAAAATATTTAACTAATGATTGTATGTTTATGGCGTGAGAACCTGAACCAATTATATACAGTTTAGAGAAAGTTTTCATATTCCACCATTTCACCAGATTTCACAGATTTAGATAACTTCCTACCTATTAAATCAGTAACAAGCATTGGGGAAATGCCAGTTCCTGGCCGCATGGCTGTAAAATTACTTAATTGAACTGTAGTATTTGCTGCTGCAGATACATCCCATACAAGACTTTTTCTCGAACTATTGATAATTGAGCGCTCTTCATCTTGTATATTTTTATTCTCTTTTCCTAATATTTTTACTGCCCTCTTAACATCATGGACATAATTCATAAATTCCAAAGGAGTATCTGATGCTTGATGATCTGGTCCAGATAAAAATTTTGATAATGTAAAATGGCGTTCTATGATATCAATTTCAAATACGCATGATAACTGTGCAGCACAGCTATCAACAGAATGGTCAGAAAACCCAATCATCAATCCAAATTCACGTTTTAGTAAATTTAATACACGCAGATTGATACTAATATCTGAACAGGGATAGTTGGAGACACAGTGTAATAATGTTAGTTTTACTGAGCTATTCTTGTAAAGTGATAAACATCTTTGGATATCTTCCAAGTTTGCTGCTCCTGTAGCAATAATCACGTTATCAGCATTTTTTGACATCCAAGAATGGAGAAAGTAATCACAAAGATCAAGTGACGCAATCTTAAATGTATTGACTCCGATTAATTTTAAAAATTTTGCTTCCTCTATACCATATGGAGTACAAATAAATTCGATATTATGACTTTTTGTATAATTATAAATTTTTTCAAAATCATTTTCTGAAAGTTCAAGAGATTTTAACATTTCATTATGTGTTATATTTGAAGCAATAGATCGCTTTTGGTATTCAGCTTTTGGTGTTTTTTTTGAGGCTAATTTATTGGCATTAAAATATTGAAATTTTACAGCATCAGCACCGGCTTTTTTTGCTGCATAAATACTTTCAATTGCAAGATCTACTGATCCGTTATGGTTCACGCCAATCTCAGCAATAATTTTTGGAATCTTCACAATTAATTTCCTTTAATTTTTAGGTAAATTGATTTAACAAAGCTCTTTGGGTGACTTAGGTGCTCCTAAATTTACTAATATTTTATTTGGATCTCCTATTTTTAATACCGCTATTACAGTAAGAAAAATTAAAATAAAATAAAGTTTTATATTCTTATTGTTTACAAACCAACACTCTAAATCTCCTTTATATGGCGCAATAATATTTTGGTATATACTCATTGCTTTTTGAGGATCATTTAAAAATCGCTCTTCATCACGAAAAAAAATAGACCCAACACCAGACAAGCCAGGCACAACAGATGATATAGTCTTCCGCTGTACCTCTGAATAATTATCAAAACGATCTGCAGTCAATGGTCTTGGGCCAATCAAGCTAATATTACCAAACAAAACATTAATTAATTGTGGTAATTCATTAATTTTGGTTCTGCGCAAAAATTTACCTGCCGGCAGTATTCGGGGATCATTTTTTAGAGTAACACTTCCAGTACCAATTTTAGGGCTGTCTTTTAACATAGTAGCAAATTTTAATAATTCAAACTTACGAAAATTTTTCCCAATTCTTTGTTGCCTGTAGAATATTTCACCTTCTCCAGTGCATCGAAGGAATACAATTGTACCGAAGAAAATCGGAGTTAGAAAAATTAGTGCCCCTAATGATAGTGCGATGTCTATTAATCTTATCATTTACATTTTCTCGTTTAATGAGCGGCCTTTTTCGATATGACTAAAATCTATAAGGTTTTTCTTCATAAAATCTAATATTTTATTTCGATTAATGCTATCATTAGTAATAATTTTCTTAAATTCCTTCTCAAAAATCTCATAATCTAAAGCGTTATCATTTTTTGATATTATTCCAATAGACTCATATTGGGAAAAATTTACATTTTCATTTTTCGTATAAAATTCTTCTATACTTTTTTCACCCGTAGTATTACTTTTAAAAAAATAACATGGCCAATTAGTTTTATCATTAATGGTTTTCATATTTTTCTTAGCTTCTTCTTCACTATTACAAATCAAGGCATCATATCCTTCTGATTTAAGGTATTTCTCAGCAATTTCCGTAAAGCTTACAGCATTATTTCTATCAAAATGTTTGGGGAAGTATATCTCAGAATTGGCTCCAAAAGTTCCAGCTAAAGTGCATAATTCACCCGCTTCATCACGAGAAATAAAATACCGTTTAATATCACTCGGTGCAGACAAGGGTTGTTTTTTATTGTAACGGTTTACAAAACCTGCAGGCAGTGAACCATCTGAGAATAAAACATTTGCAAAACGTGCTAATGCAATTTGACAATTCCCATCATCAACGTGTGCCAAAGCCATTTCCATTAATAGTTTAGATGCGCCCATAGCGTTTCCAGGATTTGCTGCTTTATCTGTAGAGACACAAAAAAAACTTTTAACTTTTGAAGTTTTTGCCATGTTGTATAGTTTAACAGTATTAATAACATTTGTTTTGATCATTCGTATAAGCGTATAGGGATTATCTTCACTTCTTACGTGCTTTAAAGCTGACAGATTATATATATAATCATAGGGGCCTAGGTCATTAAACATAATTTCAAACTCGTCTGAACCTACATCTAAACAGATAAATTTTAATTCAGTTTTAATAATTCTATCTTGACTTCTTATGTCACGAGTTAATTCGACAAGATTATTTTCGCTAATGTCAACAACATGTAAAGATTTTGGATTATAATTTAATAAAGTGTTACATACTGCCTGTCCAATGCTTCCTGCACCACCAACTACAAGTACACTCGAATTAGAATATTTATCATTCAGCTCATCTTCCAAAATATCTAAATCTGGGCGGAAAATTGAAACATTTCGATTTAAGTATTCAGTGTCAATCATTTTTAAGCCTTTGCTGTAGATATTTATTTTAATTTTTAGAAAATGATTTTTCTATCACTGTCCAGATTTTTTCACAACAATCACCCCTGCCATAATCTTTTATTTCTTGAATTTTTTTATAACCCTTCGAAGTCCACAATTTATTCCACCCACATTCAATTGTCTCAGTCCATTCTGTTTCGCTTCTTAACGTAATGCATTTTGCATTATGAAAATAAGCTTCTTTTTGGAGCCCACCTGAATCTGTTAAAACTAATTCTGCTTCTGCAAGTAATCCCTGCATCTCTACGTAATCAAGAGGATTTATTAAAATAATATCATTAGTTAAAATATTATAGTTTTCAATATGCTTTCTTGTATTGGGATGAACGGGAAAAATTAATTGGTACTCATCTAAGAAACGTTCACAATATTTTATTATATTAATTAAATTATCCCTATTAGATAAGTTTTCAGCACGATGAACTGTAATTACTGCCAATTTCTTATTATTAAGTTTTATTAATTTTGGAAATTTAAACAAATCTTTAAATACATGTATGGCGTCAAACATTATATCTCCAACATGATGAACATTTTGTTTAATATTTTCTTTGAAAAGATTATTTACAGCATGACCAGTTGAACAAAACAAATAATCTGACACGTGATCAGTAATAATCCGATTTATTTCCTCTGGCATCTTTTTATTAAATGAACGTAAACCAGACTCAACATGCATAATTGGAATATTCAATTTTGCTGCCGCCATTGCAGCAGCAACTGTAGTGTTCGTGTCTCCATATACATTAACTAGATCTGGTTTTTTTTCCAATAAAACTGTTTCTACATTAACCATCATTTCACCAGTCATTGAAGCATGACTGCGTCCATTCACTTTTAATGAATAGTCAGCACTTTTTACTCCCAAGTCATCAAATATTTTTGATGACATTTCTGGATCATAATGTTGGCCAGTATTTATTAATGTTTCTTGAATATTATTTTGTTCACAAAATTTACGAAAAACTGCAGCTTTTATAAATTGTGGCCTAGCACCAATTACAGATAGTATTTTCACGTTTTTATTCCTGTTTTACATATTTTTAAAATGTGGAAAAAAGTAATTTATTGATATTCTTGTTTATACCAATCAATAAAATGGCTTATACCATCTTCTAATGTCACAGATGGAGTAAATCCTGTTAAGTGCTTTAATAATTTATTACTTGCCCAGGTTGCGGTGACATCACCTTTTTGCATTGGCAGCATTTTAAGATTTGCTTTTTTTTCTAATTTTAATTCTAAAGCACTTATTAATTTAATAAGTGCCTTAGGATCATTATTGCCTATATTCACTACCCTAAATGGTGCTACGGGTGACAAACTATCTATATTAATATCTTTACCAGTTGTATTTTCTTTTGGTATAATATCACATAAGAGCCTTAAACTATTTACAAGATCGTCTATATAGGTAAAATCTCTTTCCATATTTCCATTATTAAAAACTGGTATTTCTTCATCTTTTAGTATTGCTTCTGTAAATAAAAAATATGCCATATCCGGCCTTCCCCAGGGTCCATAAACTGTAAAAAATCGAAACATAGTAATCGGTAAATTATAAATATGAGCATAGCTATGAGCAATATTTTCAGTTGATTTTTTTGTAGCGGCATAAAAAGATACTTGGTGATCTGCTTTATCTTTTTCATGGTAAGGCATCTCAGTATTAGCTCCGTAAGCAGAAGACGTTGATGCAAGTAAGATATGTTTTGGAGGATACGCTCGAGCAGCTTCAAGTAATTCAAATGTACCAATAATATTACTTTCAAGATAAGCCCTTGGGTTTTCAATTGAATATCTTACGCCTGCTTGGGCTGCTAAATGAATTACAATATCTGGTTTTTCGCTTTTAAAAACAGAAAGAAGAAGCCCTGGCTCTTCAATCTTTGAATGAATTGATCGATAATTATTTGATTGAATTAATATTTCTTCTCTACGCTGCTTTAATTTAACATCATAATAAGTAGATAGACAATCAACTCCTATCACGCGCCATCCTTCCAGTAATAATCTCCTACTTATATGGAAACCAATAAAGCCCGCAGCTCCAGTTACTATTGCTGTTTTGGAAATATTATGTTTTTTCATTTTTAATCACTTCCATACAAATCTCTAGTAAAAATTTTATGCTTTACATCACTTAGCTCAACAGTATTTCGATTTGCAACTATAAGATCAACATGAGATTTAAATAAGCTTAAATCTCTTTCCACTCTTGAATTGAAAAAATAGTTCTGCCTTAATGCAGGTTCATAAACTATGACCTCAATACCTTTTGCTTTAAGGCGCTTCATTATCCCCTGAATCGATGATTGCCTAAAATTATCACTGCCTGACTTCATAACAAGCCGGTAAATACCAACAATTTTCGGATCTTTTTTAATAATCATATCTGATAAAAAATCTTTTCGGGTTGAATTAGCATCAACAATTGCCCGAATTATACTTTGTGGAATATTTTTATAGTTTGCCAATAACTGCTTAGTATCTTTGGGTAAACAATAACCTCCATACCCAAAAGAAGGATTATTATAATGTCTTCCAATGCGAGGATCTAGTGAAACCCCTTTGATTATTTGGTGGCTATCCATATCACCTGACAAAGCATAACTATCTAATTCATTAAAAAAAGCGACGCGCATAGCAAGATATGTATTTGCAAACAGTTTTATTGCTTCCGCTTCTCTTGTGCCAGTGTAGAGTATTTCTGCATCTTTTTTTTCTGAGCCCTGTAAAAGTAGATGTGCAAATACTTTTGCAGCTTTAGAGTCGTCGCCCACTATAATGCGACTAGGATATAAATTATCATAAAGTGCACGACCCTCTCTTAAGAATTCTGGCGAAAACATTATATTTAGTGAATTAAATTTTTTACGCATTTTTTCAGTAAAGCCAACTGGGATAGTTGATTTTATTACTATCTTAACTTTTGGGTATTTACTTATTATCTTGTTAATAACCATCTCAACAGAAGATGTATCGAAATTATTTGACTTTTCATCATAATTTGTTGGTGTGGCAATAATTGCATATTTTGCGTCCTTAAGAGCAGAAGATAAGTCTTTTGTTGCAGATATTCTAAGATCTTTTTTGGATAAATATTCCTCCAATTCTGGATCAATAATTTTAGATTTTCTAGCATTCAATTTTAGAATAATATCAGTAGAGATATCTACTCCAACAACCTCATTATACTGTGCTAATAAAACTGCATTCGACAGCCCTACATAACCTAAACCAACAACTACAATTTTCATTTCAAAATTTCTTAACTCTATTTTCTTTTATAATAATTATTAACATTGTATAATAAATAATAAAATTTTATTTTTCATACTATAATTTGCATAAATGTTTTTTACTTAATTCAAACCAAACAATTGCAAATTAATTTTAAAAAATCTGGTTCAAGTATAGCTACCGCATGTCAAGCTGCAAATACAGCGTGATAAAAACAAAACTCACAGTTATTATATATTCGCCATGATTAATATAATTGTCATAATGGATATATACTAATCGTCAACAAAAAAGTCTTAATATGAGATAAAATAAATAATTTAATTATTATTTTTTGCATTCAAATCTAAATGCGTTTATAAGATGATATTCATTTCATTAAATTATTGAAACAAATTAAAAAGTTTTAAGGCAGGTAAATGTTGAAAAACATACCCATTGAAAATGGTTGGTTTTTACTCCAATTTAAACCAAATTCACATGGAATAGCAGAAAGTAATTTAAATCGGCAAGGATTTGATACATTTTTGCCGTATGAAGAAATCACAGAGTATCATAACAATAAATTGAAAACTATTAAAAGACCTCTCTTCCCGGGATATATGTTTATTTCACTTAATAAAAAAAATGCACCTTGGAAAAAAGTGAACTCAACCTATGGAGTTTCAAAATTAGTAAGCTTTGGTAGCTTTCCAAAATCAGTATCAAATGAAATAATACATAACCTCATTAATATCACATCAACATCTGGCAGTTTATTATCACCATTAGATTTAAATGAGGGCGATAATATCAAAGTGATAAATACACCTTTTAATGATTTCATAACAGTAATTCATCAAATTGATTATGAACAACGTATATGGATTTTAATGGACATCATGGGTAGACCTTCGAAAATGAGATTAACTGACAATCAAATTATAAAAAGCTAATAAAATCTATTTTAAAATGATATTGTTACTTTTTTTGAAAATCGTTATTTAAGCATCACTAGTCAACGGAAAAATTTATGTTTGAAAATACACCTACTATTGCAAAAAAAAAACCTAGTGCTTTTAATTGGGAAGATCCATTTAAAATAGAAGATCAGCTATCAAATGAAGAGCGTATGATACGCGATACAGCAATGGCTTACTCTAAGAATAGATTAATGCCACGCATTGTTGAGGCCAATCGCAATGAAGTTTTTCATAGGGAAATCATTACTGAAATGGGTGAACTTGGCCTGCTTGGATCAACAATACCAGAAGAATTTGGTGGGGTTGGGGCTAATTACACATCATATGGCTTAGTTGCTCGTGAAATAGAGCGTGTTGATAGCGGTTATCGTTCTGCAATGTCAGTCCAATCATCATTGGTAATGCATCCAATTTTTGCATACGGGGATGATGAACAAAGAAATAAATATTTACCTAAATTAGCTACAGGAGAGTTAGTGGGGTGCTTTGGCCTTACAGAACCAGATCACGGCTCAGATCCAGGCGGTATGTTAACTCGAGCAAAACAAGTGGATGGTGGATATTTAATTTCAGGTGCAAAAAACTGGATTACAAATTCACCAATTGCTGACATCTTCATAATTTGGGCAAAATCTGACGCACATGATAGTAAAATCAAAGGCTTCATTTTAGAACGCGGAATGAAGGGGTTAGAATCCCCTAAGATTGAAGGTAAGTTTTCTCTGCGTGCCTCAACAACTGGTATGATACAAATGGATGATGTTTTTGTACCAGAAGAAAACATACTACCCAATGTATCTGGTTTAGCTGGTCCATTTGGATGCTTGAACCGCGCTCGTTATGGTATTGCTTGGGGCACAATGGGAGCAGCAGAGTTTTGCTGGCATGCAGCAAGACAATATA
>ERZ807291.1548-NODE-1548-length-36984-cov-156.410301_pt1 | contig 36984 bp, 63 predicted proteins | sample MGYA00521257_ERZ807291 | MGnify/ENA primary metagenome ERZ807291 (study PRJEB31413, sample SAMN03169783) | marine metagenome | biome: Marine; feature: Water; material: Subsurface seawater | place: North Sea | collected 2011-04-28 | depth 1 m m ...
CATAAGCATGGCAGTTATACCAATAACCCATGTCGTTTAGTCTATAACCTAACCAGACGCTATCGTGGGAATTAAGAAGACTATTTACCTTATCAGTATCTATACTATCGTATACTGCATCCTCTTCTAGTATTATACCATTAGAGTTACTCTTAGCTATCTTCTCCCAGACCCTTAAATGGCTCACTGAGCATCCAAATTCACCTTTTAGTAGGGTTCTATTATGGATAGGGTCTAACCAGCCTGTACGGGGCTTACAGAAGCTCTCAGAGTATATCTGTTCCCAAGTCTTACCTCTTGCATCGTATGCCGAACCGTGAAGTGAGATTTGATATACTATCATAATTGGTTCCCTTACATTGCCCAAAGGACAACTTTAAAGTGGGTTCGTATGCCACTAATATATTGCCCTGTGCCATTTCGTGGCTGTGTAGTGTAACCCATACCACGAAATGAGACACCTACTTGAGTAGAACTAGCCCATACAGTCTGTGATGTACCATCGTCATCCATGGTTGTTGCAACCTGCATCCTGTCACCTACCGTAAAAGTACCATAAGCAGTGACGCATTCAAGAAAAGCACCAAACATATAGGGTGTTGAGCTTAGCCCGTGGCTCCAAGTATGAACTTGGGTGCCAGCGGTTATCGTAAGCAAACCTGAATTACCAATAGAAGCAACGTCACCCTTTTGTCCCTTTTGACCAGTAGACCCTGTACCACCAGTAGACCCTGTATTACCTGTTTGACCCTTTTGTCCTTTTTGACCAGTCGATCCAGTTGAACCAGTACCGCCAGTAGATCCAGTTTGACCCTTCTGACCCTTCTGTCCAGTAGCACCAGTAGAGCCTGTACTACCAGTATTACCAGTATTACCTTGCGCTCCTACTTCACCCTTTTGTCCTTTTTGGCCTTGAGAACCTGTACTTCCAGTTGAGCCAGTATTACCTACCTCACCCTTCTGTCCCTTTTGTCCTTGGGAGCCTGTATTACCTGTAGAGCCAGTTGAGCCTGTAGAACCCGTAGCTCCTACCTCACCCTTCTGTCCCTTTTGTCCAGTAGAGCCTGTACCACCAGATGCACCAACTTCTCCCTTTTGGCCTTTCTGACCTTGGGAACCTGTAGATCCAGTATTACCAGCATTACCTTGAATACCTTGTGCGCCAACCTCGCCCTTCTGTCCCTTCTGACCAGTAGCTCCGTTAGATCCAGCACTACCCGTAGCTCCTGTAGCTCCTGTAGCCCCTACTTCGCCCTTCTGACCTTTTTGACCAGTAGATCCTGTATTACCTGTAACTCCAACTTCACCTTTTTGACCTTTAGCTCCAGTCGATCCTGTGTTACCAGTTACACCGACCTCACCCTTCTGACCTTTAGCTCCAGCGGAACCAGCACTACCAGTTGCTCCAGTATTACCTTGAATACCTTGAGAACCAGTAGCTCCAACTTCACCCTTCTGTCCCTTCTGTCCTTGAAGAGCAGTAGCAGTAACAGTAGCTTTTTTCCAAGTACCAGCAGAAGTATCATACGACACAATGAGGTCATCAGATGCTGGAGATGCACTAGTAGATAGACCTGTCAATGCTGTAGGTAAAGCTGTGGCAGTAACGTCTGCGTTAGCAGATACGTTATCTAGTTTAGACCCATCAGTAGAAACATCTCTACCGTCAACAGTACCTACGTTTACTACGTTTCTACTGTCGTCAATTACCTCAGTGCCGTTTATTTTTACTGCCATCTTCGTGTACTCACTATTAGCTTATGTTATATTGTTTGGTCAGTCTGTATGTCATTAGTCACAGACAATGTTCCGCTACTGTCGAGTTTGAATTTATTTGTTCCACTATAAGCAAAGAATAAAGATCCTCCGCTTTCAGTTATAGTCCAGTCACCAAAGTCTACTGTTGTAGCGTTAAGTGTACCTGTCATTGTGTCTCCAGCCTTTTGCACATATCGGGTATCATGTGTATGGCTATCATTGACTACTGTAGCTGTTATATCAGCGTCTGCACTGCCGTTAAACGACACTGAACCAGTTACATCTCCACTAAGGCTGATAGTTCTAGCATTAAGTAGCTGAGAAGCATTAGATGCAGTACCTGTTACGTTACCTGTTAGGTTTCCTATTACAGCGTCAACCTTTATAGTCCCATAGGAAAATGAGGCGTGACTAGTATCTATAGTACCTGTAGGTTCTGGAGCATACTCATCAAAGAATGTCCAATAACCAGATGAAACGTCAAAGTAAGTACCTACGTGAGTATAACCAACTCCTGATGTACCAGTATTCCTGTTAGATGCTATACCAGTATCTACATTAACTGGAGAGGCTGTACCAGACCATATGTCGTTTATCGTGTGACCTCTAGTAGCATTAAACTTTATGTTTATGCCATCAGCAAGGGCTTGATCGTTACCTGTTATTTCAATCTCAGCAGATTGTGTAGTAAAGTTATCTACTGACCATCTAAATAAATCTTCAGTGCCGCCAGTATGCAGAGTAGTAATCTTAACCTTAAATGTCTTATTAGAGCTTGTACCTTCATAGTGACCAGTAAGAATAGCATCATCTAAACCTGTGCCAGTAAAAGTTGTATTACTTTCTCCAATAGTATCACCAGAGTTAAAGTAGTTAAACGCACCAGATAAGTTTATGTTGTTACTATTAGTTATAGTTTGTGTACCGTTAACGGTTAAGTCACCATCTACAGTTAAGTCTGCATCAAAGTGAGCATTACCTTCAACTCTCATAGTCTCAAAAGACTCATGGTATACATCAACGTATATACAACCTGTACTAGCATTACTAATTAAACATATACCTACTTCTGTAGGAAAGTTAGGGTAAGTAGGAGATGCTGTTTGTGTACCACCCGAAGCACCTATAGCTACGTGTACTGGCTGACCTACAGTTAAGTGACTAGTATCTACATCAGCTATAAGACCTCTAGTAGTTACATAACCTACAGAACTATTTTCTATGTCGTGTGTAGCTATACCTACAGCTTGAGACTTAGCGAATGTACTATCTGCTCTAGCTACTGCAATAGTAGGAGTAGCCCCAGACTCACCAGTAAGATACACTGGAGTACCATTCGTAATAGTAGATCCTGTATCATTATAAGCTCTAATATATTCTTCTTGACCAATCTGTAACGTAATATCAGATTCTTCATTATAAAACCCTAATGCACCAAATGCCTTATCATAGAATAAGCGACCTTCAGAGTGAGAAGGTTTAGTTGCTATTGTTGTGTTTATATCTACGTGAGTAGCGAAGTCTGAGTTACTCTGATTACCACTTGCATCTAAGAAAGATGCTTTAGAGGAAGGTTGAGTTACAAATACAAACTTCTCTCCAGCTGACCAACTAACTGCGTTGTCACTGTTAGATGATGATAGTATTGTTGTACGTGCTAAAGTGGTTCCAGAAGCAGTGTACGTCCCAATACCAACTTCCCAGTCCCCACCATCAGTAACAGTATAGTAAGTAGTATTACCATTACCTATAGTGGAAAACGATTGAAAACCAACTTCAGCACCTGCTAATGTGTAAGTCCCAGTACCAGTTGTAGTAGTTGTTTCTTTTACACGATCTTTAATAACAAGTGCCATAGTTTATTCCTTAAGTTGGATCAGGGATACCAATATCAAATGAAGCCAATGTAAATGTGTTACCACTTGTAACTGACTGTGATGCTGTAAGAGCCGCTGTAGCTAACAAACGTGAGTTGTTAGTATCTACTAGAGCGTAGTGAGTAACTGTTCCTGTACCTGTAATCGAACCATCTGAGATAGCTGATACTGTGACTTTACGTCCACCACCAGTACGATCCGAAGGAGCCGCGATGGAAAGTGAGGTAGAGTTACCTAGTGTTAATGTAGATGTAGCCGCCGCATAAGTTGTAGCTTCTGCTGAAGTTACGTGGACTACGTTTGCTTCTGTGTCTAATGTAGTCAAACCATTATCAAACACTCTGTCATTTAGAAATGCCATTATTCTTCTTCCTGTTCTTCAAGAGCTTCTTGCTCTTCTGTTTCTGTTTCCCTATCGGGGTCATAATTTAGGTCTGCTATATCCATAAGGTTTTGTATAACCTCTGGGTGATCACTAACGCTAATATCTGCGCCGTTAAGGTTACGCAAGAACCCTGCAATTTCACGTAGGTCGTGAGGTGCAACATCGCCAGCTTCAATAGTCGGCATCAACGAATAGTCCAGACCGTTCAACTCCCATAGTCTCTCGACTAACTGCTTATTGAGGACATCGACAATTTGCTGGATGTAACTCTCAAGTGCGCGGAGGAACAAGTCTGTCTTGCTCTTCGACAAAGCGTATGAACCGCCTTGACTACCAAGCATTAGGAACTCTGACAAGACACTCCTAGCAATATCGTGTTGATACCTTTTTACTATGGGGTCAATGTCTATGTTCCTAGAACCACTTGAAGACATAAGCTCCACATCAACTAATCTGATATTAGTAGGACTTCCATCCTTATCAGGGTAAGTATCTGAAGGAGTAATTATGTAACCTTGTTCATTAAACTTAACGTCACGTAGTATCTGCTCAAGATTAGACTTGAACTGTACTTGTGATGATGTAGCATCTGGGGATAGGTACTCCGAAGGAATACGAGCTACTGGAATACCTGCTAACTCTCGCTCTACAGCAATCGCTTCAATAGCTTGAAGGTTATTAAGGTACTCATAAGAAGTATATGCGTTACGCAAGATAGAACGACCACTAGGATCTCCATTAAGACTAGTAGTACGGTAGTACAAGCTCTTACGAGAAGGTATATAATGTTTCGTAGTACCTGCATAACCACCATCTTGATAGACACCTTGTATGTCACCAGTCTTATTATCTACATCAAACCTAGATACTGTCCAAGGCGCGCGCATTGCTATCTTACGTACACCCATTCTGCCATCAGTATACTTAGATCTCTTCTTATCATTTGATTGAGTAGGGCCAACTCTACGTTTGTATACTACTTCGAACCATGCAAAGCCATACGACAAACAAGATAGAGCTTCAGCTATGTGATCGTCTAGCGTATGATCCATATCACACAAAACACTCTCAACAAAGTCAGCTTCTCGTTTAGCTTCCTCAGAATCGTCACAAGGACAAACTTTTAAGTCTACATCGCGCAAAACCTGTTCTGTAGCGTACATAACTGCACCGATAGTACTGTCATTATCACGCATTTCACGGTACTTTCGTATCGCTTTTTTGCCTCGTAACTCAGGCAGAAACTCATCAGACCTTATCTGACCGTTAATTGTATTTTCACCAGAGACACCTAGTATCGCTGTCGATTCCGTCTGTGAGAGTTTCTTTACCATTTTACTTTAAGCCTTTAGCGTTAGAATATGCCAGAACTAGCTGTGGTTTTGCATATCCGTTTAGTGATAGATCCGTTATAGCCCATACCATAGCATCAAGACGGTCTGGTGAGCCTGTGGACCCTAAAGGTTCCCACTGTACCATCTGATCCTCTAAATCATTCAATCCTTTGACGTGTTTGACTTTACCTTGCTCATATAAAGCAGAGACAGGTTCAGCACGCGCCATTTTGCCTCTACTTGCATGTACAAGTTTGACTGGCACGTTTTCGTCTTCAGTGTGCAGAGTGTGACGCACCATATCTCCACCTTGGTTCTTCTCCGCTACTATGCGGTCAGCCATGTGTTTACGATATAACTCAATGGCTTTAGATGCCCATTGTTGCGGTGTGTAGCGATCAGTGTGATCTTCTAATACGTAGGCTACTCCATTAACATCTATGCCAGCGACAACCATACCAGTCATATCACTATCAGTATTCGATGTAACTGCTGGGTCAATCGAAACTATGATACGTGCTAACTGAGGAACTTCGTCCTTGTCTATCTCACATGAATGTAGGAGCTTCCTATTCCAAAGCGCACCTGACGCTTCGTCTAATACTTCTGCATATAATTCTTGCCTACCAAGACGTGTGCCTTCATAGGTCTTCTTAACTGCATCTAAGAAAGTGCCAGCTAGATTAGCCGCATTATCAAATGTACTACCTGTACTAACGATTGTCTTATCGTCAGCTATAATACCTCTTAGTAGTTTTGTTGTTTTGGGGGTTGTTGTTACAAAGACTTGCGGCTTACGTCCTAGACGTAGACCGAACATCATCATGTCCCAAGTCTCTTGTGCATTGCGCCAAGCGCAAAGTTCGTCAGTCCAAGCACTAAAGGCTTGTGGACCACGTAATCGTTCTGGATCTTCAGCAGAGAAGAAAACAGCCTTAGCTCCATTCTCCCATGTTAGTGTACTATTAGTTGGCGACCAAATAGGGAAACCTAAGTGTTTACCTCTATATGTTTTATCACCTTTCCAGCAGACGTTTAGAAGTCCACTGTCTCCTTCAACCATAACTCTTCTTACATCACCTTTAGTTGGTGCGACACAATGAACAATCCTGTCACCCTTCTTAATGCGATGTCTTACCCATTCTGCTCCAGCACGAGTTTTACCCCATCCTCGACCAGCTAATGCTAACCAAGTCGTCCAGTCCCCTTTAGGTTCTAGTTGATCTGGTCTAGCCCAGAAGTTCCAATCATACTTAAGCTCATCAGCCTTTGCAGGTCCAATACCTTTAAGTATTCTAAGTACTTCTGCATCGGGTAATGCTCTTAAGTCATCAGCTGTTATTTTCATCGGGAGTTATATTCTTTCCTAGTAGCGACATAACGCTATCTACTGCGGCTAGATCCTCATCTGGATCTGCTTCTTGCTCTACTTCATTCACAGTACTGTTAGGCGACCAACCACCTTTAGATCTTAAGTAAAACTCTGCGGCTTTAAAGTCGCCTTGTAATGCACTATTGATAACGACATTACCTATCTTACCTATTATATCTGCTCTAGTCTGTGATATTAGTTCTCCATACAACTTATAGAATGTAGCTGAACTGGAAGGAGCATTTTGATATTGCTGGATCGACCCCATAATATCTTTTACAGAGACACCATTCCTGATGCCTTCAGTAACTTTCTTAGCGATTATCTCACTGTACTTTGTAGCTTGAATAGTCATAGTTCTTCTGTACCTTAATAAAATAAACCCTGCATCGGCATGACCACATCTAGTTTTGTTAACGACAATTGGAAAGGTTCGTCATGGTTGTAGGGGGAATTTGATAGGCTACTACTTACGTATATACTTACGTTTTTTATATTTAGTAATATATATCATCAAGTTATAAAACCTAATGTGAGAAACGTAAGTAGTACCTCTTATGTATATATAATGCCTAAATAAACAAAAGTGCGAAGTAAGTATTTTAACTATTTTATAAGTCGTTGATATATAACAGTTCTTTTTTCTTGACAGCTTACTTAAGTGGGTAGCGAATGTCGCCTTCTTGTGTCGTTCTCTTGTAATGACTCCGTGGGAAAATGATATAGCCGCCGTACCTGTGACAATATGACACCCCTTAGTATCTACTTTATTTTTTTTTATGTTGGAAACCATACGTGTAAGAGCGGCGCAGGTGATTCGCCCGTGGTGATTCGGAGGGTCCCAACAGGGTGATTCGGCCTTGACAAATAAATCTGTTGCACTCGCTGAGCGAATCGGCTGGACTATCTGAGTCTATTTGGGAGGGTATAAACTGCTGAAATAGAACAACCGACTCGGTCAAAAGTGTTTTAAGTGATTGATTCCTCCTCTATAATTCTTGCGACAATATGCTTAAATCCAGTGTTATTTAGACCGATAAAAAACTGTGCCTCGTTTCTTGTCTTGCACTCTCTCCAACAAGTTAATTTACCTTCTAGGTTATAATATCCAACTTTTACCATTAGTAATGACTCCATCCATATTGCTTACTGTATTCTGATTTAGTAAATCCATTAGCGTCTACTACATTAATTGAGTCATAGCCTCCATAATTTTCTTGAGTTCTAATATAGCCAACTACCCAACTATTAGCGCGCTCTATATTATCTGACTCATGTAGTATAACAAAATTAGAGTCTCCATATACGCCTAGTATTTTATAATTACTCATGCCGCTACCCTCGCTGTGTATACGTTAAATGTCATATTGTCGTGATAAGGTATGTCATCACAACCATCTATTGTAACGAACCATTTATAATCACGCTGTATAACGCCAAAGCGTAAACAGAATTGATTAGATGCTTGGTTCATCTTGCGTTTAGTAGTGACAGTTTCCCAACCATCACTGTTTAAAGTTACATTGCCGTTATTGTCCCATTCAACTATTTTAGTCTTCTGATAAATAACCAACCCTCCTTCCTCGTTATCTATCCAGACTGTTTTGTACGAACTCAATTTATCCATTCTAGGCATTATGATACGTCCTTATTAAAATTATGAGTAATATCGGAAGCGATTGCTTCGATGGTTTCAAAGACTGTATGAGCATCTAAATCTTGGAATTGATATTGTAAATTGTCCTCGATCATGTTGATAATGTCGTGTTCTTCATAATCTGAATAATTCATTGGAAGAGGTGAATCTAGAAAAGTGCTAGAAACCATTTGCACCAACAGTTGGTAATTAATCCTAGATTTATAAAGCTGTTCGGCCATGCCAAGAGCTACCATTGCTATAGGCTCATTTGTCGCTTTTACCCATGATTGCAATTCTGATTTTGATTCTGGTGTATGAAATAAAGACATTAGTTAGACTCCAAAGATAAGATTAATATAATAGATGCTATAATAAGCGTGATAGATATAATGTTGATAATCATTTGTCGTTGTCCTCCTGACTGACAGCAAAAACCATCAGTGCAAAAGGAACAACGAAAGCGGCGGTACATATAGCTAAAAACCAGATACTCATGATCTCATATCTCCTTGAATTTTAAGATGCTTGGCCTCTGCCTTTAAGCGTAATAGTGAGTCCATCATTGAGTCCATTTCTCCAAGTATCACTTCACATTGATAACCAGAATTTGCGTCCTCGTTTTTCCAGTATCCAACTGTGGCGGCCTCATAAATCGAACGCGCTGTATATTTAATATCCAGTAGTATGTCTTCTGTTTTGGTCATGTTAGTCATTGATTCGGCCTCCTAGCCATTGTTAAATTGTCCTTATTATATAGCATGCGATTCGTTTAGATACAAGTAGAACAAAACATAAACATGCAAAAAAATATAGGTCGCGGAACGAATCATAAACAAACGCTTGTCAAGGGGAACAAATCATAAACATGCAAAAATATAGGTCATTTTAGGGGGTTGACTCTCTGTAACGCCGCCGAATCAATTTTATATAGTAGCATAGCCTAGAGACCTAGAAGCCGTCACAGGCCAATTTTGAGCGTTTGAGATGCTATTGACAAAAAATAGCGAATCATGGTAGAATGGACTGACGCCCTATTAAAACTTATCTATGCACTGGACGCATAGCAGGTATGCAAAATTAGCTATAGACTCAAAATCGGATTCGTGTTAAAATGGACTGATGCCGAATCAAAACTTATCTATGCATCAGACGCATAGCTCCTATGCAATGGACGCATGGCTTATAGCTGTGGAACGAATCATGAACAATCTTGTCAAGGGGTCATATTGTCGCAGTTGCAAATATATCACTATTGACATTTGCGAATCATTCTGTGCTAAGGTCGAATCACTTATAACGATTCGCTTAGGGTGTTGCAAATATGTCACTGTCAATAGATAAAATACAAAATACAGAATCAGTTGCATTTATATCACGTTGTAAATATGTCACGTCAAGTTGTAATTATGTCACGTTGCAAATATGTCACTGTGGTAAATATATCACGTTGCAAGAATGTCACAGGTGTTGCAAATATACCCTCCGATGGAAATCGAGTACCCCCCGTGGGAAATCGAGAACCCCCTCCGATGGAAATCGAGTACCCTCCGATGGAAATCAGGGGTTGTATAATTAATAATATAGTGCTAACAAAATATAAAAGGAGAATCATAATGAATACGAGAGAAATATATAGTAATAATGAATTAGCAAATATGTACCTAGATTATGTAAACAATTACTTGACTGTAGATAAGTTGGCAGAAGACCACGATTTAACTTACTTGGAAGCACTTGATGTTATAAACATAGGTCACTCAATACACGAAACTAATATTCAGATGGGGATATAATGTTGGAAGAATGTAATTGTGAAGAAGCAGAAGAAACCCATGAACATTGTACTGAATGTGATGCAATATTGAATTGGCATGAAAGTGAAAACCTTTGCATGTGGTGTGAAGAAAGAATTACTGGCGAATGGCATACTTATTAAGGAGATATAATGTTGGAAATAGTTAGACAAAAATATGGTAGGCATGTAGACACTAGAGTCTATTTAGACCTAGGTTATGGCGAGATGGAAATAGATGTAGAAGAAATAGAAATGATTGATGGGGAGTTGTCAGGCATGGCTTACTGTCATCAAAGAGAAATAGAAATGTATGTAGATCATAAAGACTGTCAACGTGCATTAGATAAATATGAACAGGAGCAAGCCACATGAGTAAAGAAATTACACTGACCGATTTTACCAATAGTGAACTGGATTACTTAGCGGAGATGATACATGAAAAGTTACAAGACATGGGGCATGACCCCGATGGCGGTTTTAGCTTTGATGTTATCGTACATTTTGAGGAGCAAACAAAATGAGTGATGAAAGAAAAGCATATAGCGTTTGGGTCGATGGTAAGGAAGTAAATGACCATTGGTTAACATATAAAGAAGCATCAGATTTAGCTGACGAGTGTGTTAAAAATGGACAATCGCCAATAGTCGGTAATAGAGATTAGGAGAAGTATAATGGGTGAACAAAAATTAACAACTATGGGCGTATGGATAGAGTTACAAGAGCCTAGTGAAGAGTATACAGCACAAGAGATATGTGATAATGCTAACAAGATGCTTAACAAGTTAGGTGTAGAAGGTAACAGGTTTCAAGTTAACAAAGAACGTAAGTATGGTACTCATTACCTGCACGTTCAAAGTGATGGGCAGTTTAGTTACTGTGAAGATCATGGGCATTGGTTTAATTTAGAATACTTAGCAAAGGAGAGTAACAATGACTAAAGAATATTATATAGGCGTACACTATGAAGAAGGCGTGAACCTTAGAATAAAAGCTGACAGTGAAGACGAAGCTAAAGAGATAGCTTTAGAGATCATGTCTTGTAGTGATGTTGACTTAGATCATAACGATAATTTACTAAGTACCTCTACAGTACATCGTGAATATATGGTGGTAACATGAGTGGAGATAAGATACCACCGATTGACCCTGAGACTGGACAGTTCGTTAGACCCTCCGATGGAAACAGAGTACCCTCCGATGGAAATAAGGTTTACAAGACAGAGAAAGAACTAACTAAGGGTTTGTTAAATGATGAGATACCACATGAGTTGTATGTGGAGTTGATAAAAGTATATCACGAGGCGTATGAAGAAGCCCCTGAGTATGGTTTTGTAGGTGTAGGCTGTATAAGTTTTGCTGAGTCAATGTTACAAGAGCATCAGGACGGAGTTGTAAGGCGTATAAGAATACCTACGTTGTATGATGAGTATTCATTTAAACAGGAGAGTAATGATGAGTAGGATATTAAGACTAGACTTAGAACAAGATAGTTTATTTTATGGTTATTGTTTGGGTTGTGATAGGAAAGTAGATATTGACGAACTATCAGATGGTGTCGATATGTTATGTATAGAATGCGAAGAAGAACAAATACAAAACCACGATAACGAATTGATGTAAAAGGATAATTACTATGTTTTATGATAAAAGAGAAAAGTCTAATTGTGATGAGATACAAACTTACCTATTCCATGAGGCATTAAATGCTTACGAACAAGGGTATGAAGTCTACATAGCTCACCCTCTTGATGAGGACGACGATGATAGAATGAATAGTGCAGAAGAAATTATATCAGGTGATGGACACTTATTTATAATTAAAGGACAGGCGAAGATATGAGCAGTGATGAGAATAAAACCTATAAAGTAGCAGGTATAAACAAAGGTAAAGGTAAAGGCGTTACAGTTCTAGATGGACGTAAGAGAGTATTAGAGGAAGCTGAACAATCAGCTAAACTACTTACTGGAAAGTATGCGCTAGAGAATAGTGTAGGCATTACAAACTTTGTCGCCTTCAATACACATGCACTCACGATGCTACCACCATACAGTATTGACATGGAAGCTGAGTGGAATTACGTTGTAGAACAAGAGGGACAAGAAGATACCCCCTCAGTGGAAATTAATAGACAAGCAGAAGGAAGCATATAATGACACTACCACTTAACATGGTTACTAATGTATTATCAGAGAACCAAAACAAGTTTATCACAGTTAAGTTCTTAACTAAGGATAACGAGGAGCGTACCTATACAGGTCGCATGAATGTAATAAAAGGTCTTAAGGGCAACGAGAAGGGTCGTATAGCGGCTGAAGCACTACGCAAGGCAGGGTACATCACACTGAAGACTAAGCAAGGCTACAAGTGCTTTAATGTGGATCGTGTGCTAGGTTTTGTAGCAGGTGGTCGTCGTATCTTTGGGTTAGGGACTGAGGTATAACATGGTAGTTAGAGTATATGATTTTGATAGCAGAGAAGATGAGTGGCCTAAAGAAATGTTTTGTTTAAAAGATACACCTCATTATACAGAAGTATATGTAAATGCAACAGACAGAAGTGGTTATAAACACTATGCAGTCTTAGGAGATGAGCATTATAAGCATGTTGTATTAAGCGGTAATGTAATACATAGGTTAGTTAGGGCTACTATGGAGTCTGTAGATAAAGAAACTAAAATGAATATGATTAGACACCTTGAGAATCTACTAGAAGAAAGAAAGGGAGAGGTATAATGCCTATACCCCCTTCGATGGAAATGGAGCTTATGGAGCTAGGCATACTCAAGAGTGATACAGAAGAACTTGAGAGTGTAGCTGAACAAACAGGCTTCTATGCACTAAGAGCCGAGACTATAGCTTGGCATAACACACTAATAATAGATGGAGAGGTAATGTTCTAATGGGAAAGATAAAACTACATGGTGACTTCATACTTACAAGTGACCTAATGAAAAGACTTAATGATATTATATACGCTAAAGAACCTGTAAAGGAAGCTATAGAGCTTAAGAGAGATATTATAGTAGAAGACATAGAAAGAAGCCATAGATGAGTTTAAGACCAATATTTTATTGCCCTGATTGTTTAAAAGACGGCTTTAAGAATAAACTTAAAGTAACGCATACAGAAGAATACTTTAAGTTAGGATACCCAAGTATAAGAAGACGCAAGAAGTGTCTATCTTGTGGATTAATAACTAGAACAATAGAAATGGAGTTACAAGACAATGAGTAAAGATTATAAACCATACTACAGAACAGATAAGATGAAACAAGAAGAATTAAGAACAGCTAAGTATGTAAGTATTTTATTTTTTACTATGGTGTTGTTCTCATTCATAGGATTTGCTTTCGTGTTAGTTAAGTCAATGTTATATATGACAGGTCTATTCTTATGAACAACCAAGAAATATTAGACATGTGTAGAAGGTTAGCAAGTAAATACTACAACCATCAGGACTACGATGATATAGTTTCTGAAGGTGTAGTGTTATGCTTAAAGATGAGGGCAGAAGGTATTACTGACCCACCTAAGTTATACTACAGTGCAAGGACTGCTATGTTCCAGTACGTTAATGTAGGTTTATCTAAACTTAGCTACCCTAAAGGTATGGCAGGTCGTGACGCGGCTGTAAATGACACTACAGTATATGTAGACCCAGATGAGGCACAAATAACAGCTGATGATTTGTTTGGGTCGTATGAGCTAAAAGATTCCATAGAGGTTCTTAAGAAACATCTTACACCTAGAGAGTGGAAGGTATTTTTATCTTTATATAACAATAACAACAACCTAACAGAAACATCAGTAGAAACTGGAATATCTACTAGGGGTCTCTTGGATATAAGAAATCGTATTCGTAATAAAATTGTAACATTTTGTGACTTCGTTATTTGATACAAAAGGGCATTATAGATAAATGCCTACTTAAGTATTAACGTAAGTTTTAACTTAATAATATAATTACTAATAGAAAGAAACGTAAGTATGACTATAGTATATCAAGATATAATACATCAACCTTGTCCTTATGTGTCGTGTGGCTCTAGCAATGCGTTCTCATATAACACCAAAGGATTTGGTAAGTGTCATTCTTGTGGAAGTGGTTATCCCTCAAGACAAGAGATGCACACTTGGGCAAAAGATAAATACCCGACAAAGAAAGAAAGTGACTATATGAACGTAACAGAGTTTACACCTAAGAAAATTGAAGACAGATCAGAAGGCGAACATACCCCCCTCCGAGGGATTTTGCGGAATACTATGGTCGATTATAACGTACTAACGTATGACGATAGACAAGAGTACATATACCCCTCTGGGGGAATTAAGGTACGTAAGCTAGATGAGAAGGCTTTCTATGCTAAAGATGGTTTCAAAGGTGATGAACTATTCGGTATGAACCTATACCCTGCTGGTTGTAGTAAGATGGTTACAATAACAGAAGGTGAACTAGACGCTCTATCAGCTTCACAGATGCTTAAGAGCCAGTATACTAACCCTGTTGTGTCGTTGCCTTCAGCTACACCATCTAAGAAGCTATGGGAGAACTGTAAGGACTGGTTAGGTAGCTTTGAGAAGATCATACTGTCAGTAGATAATGACGAGGCAGGTAATGCTTTAGCTGATCGTATGGCTAGATTGTTTCCTAATAAGATCTATCGTATGCAACATGGTGAATATAAAGATGCCAATGATTTTTTACAGGCAGGTAAGGGTGCAGACTTTAAGAACCTATGGTGGAAACCAGTTAAGCATACACCAGAGAATATATTGAATACTGCTGACCAATTCCTAAAGTTGTATGATGAAACACCAGAACACGTATACTATCCTACAGGTATTGTAGCATTAGATGATAAGATACTAGGACTTATGCAAGGTCATTTCACAGTATTCAAAGCACCTACAGGTATAGGTAAGACTGAGCTTATGAGGTTCATGGAATACAGTATGTTAAAGCAAGGTATACCTATTGCCGCATGGCACTTAGAGGAGACTAAATTAAGGTCACTACTAGGGCTTGTGTCATATGAGGTAGGTGACAACCTGACAAGACGTGACCTGATAGAAGAGAAGGAAGCTGATAACCTTGTGAGAGAAGCTATAGGTAACATAACTAAAGATGAGAACTTCTATCAATTCTACTTAGGCGATGGTCAAGGTACAGACGAACTAATAGATCAGATAAGATTCTTTAGTCAGGCTTGTGACTGTAAGTTTGTTTTCTTTGAGCCTATACAAGACGTAGTTGTAGGTACATCAGAAGAAAGCAAAGAGGCTATGTTAGCTGACCTGTCTATCAGACTATCTAAGTTAGCGGCAGAGTTAAACGTAGGGATTGTAACCATTGCTCACACTAATGAGAATGGCGATCCTAAGTACTGTAAGATGATAGGTCAACGTGCATCTGTTATCATAGACCTACACAGAGATAAGGAAGCTGACAATATGGAAGAGCGTAACACGACTTACCTAAAGGTAGAGAAGAACCGACCTTGTTCAGAAGAAGGACAAGCAGGTAAGTTAGCATTTAACTTAGATACATTTATGTTAAGGGAGATATACTAATATGATTGAAGTTAAAATAACAGACTCTCACATAGAAAGAGCAAAAGGTTTAGCTGAAGAATTAGGACAGTTAAGGAACTCTATAACAAAAGGAGAAGGTAATTTATCTGGTTTTATAGGTGAAGTAGTAGTGTCAGATTTTACGGGTAGTTCTCACTCAAATACCTATGACTATGACTTAGTTCTTCCAAGTGGTAAAACTGTAGATGTAAAAACAAAGAGAACTAACTACCCACCAAAAGATTACTACGATTGTAGTGTAGCCGCATTTAACACAAGACAAAATTGTGATTACTATTCATTTGTTAGAGTTAAGAACGATCTTTCTTCGGCTTGGATACTTGGTTTTTACGAGAAGTTACTCTATTTCCAAGATGCAAACTTTCACAAGAAAGGTGAATTTGACCCTGATAACAGGTTCACGTTTAAAGCTGATTGTTACAATATAAAAATATCAAAACTTAAAGGGTGTCCATAATGCAAGTATTCGATATAGAAACAGATGGGTTTAACCCCACAAAGATACACGTACTATCTTACGTAAACGAAGAAGGTCAGATACAATCTACATTTGACTATGAAGAGATGCGAACATTCTTCCTAAATGCTGACGCAGTTATAGGTCACAACATAATTAGGTACGATATACCTATAGTGGAAAAGATCCTTGGTATAAAGGTAGATGCTAGGCTGATAGATACGTTGCCTATAGCTTGGTACATAAACCACCACCTACAGAAGCATGGACTAGCACAGTATGGTGAGATGTATGGCGTACCTAAACCTAAGATAGATGATTGGCAAAACCTAAGTCCAGAAGAGTATCAGTATAGGTGTGAAGAAGATGTTAGGATAAACGTAAGACTGTGGCGTGACCTACACATGAAGCTAAAGAAGTTATACCCTGACCCTGATGAGCTTACTAGGCTTACTGACTACATGACATTCAAGATGCAATGCGCTCAAGAGCAAGAGACCCTTCAGTGGAAATTGGATGTAGGTAAAGCAGAAGGTTATTTGGCTACATGGGAAAGCCTAAAGGCAGAGAAGACAGAGTTACTTGCTGATGCTATGCCACGTAAGATTGTTACAGCAGTACGTAACAAACCTAAAGTAATGCACAAGAAGGATGGGTCGCTATCATCTAATGGAGAGAAGTGGGTAGCATTGTGTAAAGACCAGAAACAACCACAGTCTACACAATCACTTACAGTTAAGGTAGGTGAAGAGAGAGCTAACCCTAACAGTACAGATCAAGTTAAGGACTGGCTATTCTCGTTAGGTTGGCAACCCCGTACCTATAAGTTCTTACGTGATAAGGTTACAGGCGACACTAGAAAGCTAGAACAAGTAAGGAAGGACGCAGACTTATGTAGATCAGTAAAAGCACTAGCAGATAAAGAACCTGCTATAAACTTACTTGATGGCCTATCTGTATTGTCTCATCGTATAGGTGTTATCAAAGCTATGGTTAACGCACAAGTAGATGGTTACGTACAAGCTAATATAGCAGGTCTAACTAACACTCTTAGGTTTAAACATGCCAAGCCTCTCGTTAACTTACCTGCTGTAGATAAGCCGTATGGTAAAGAGATAAGAGGTTGTCTAACCTGTCCAGATGGTTATACATTATGTGGTGCTGATATGACCTCACTAGAGGATACAACTAAACGTCACTACATGAAACCATTAGACCCTGAGTATGTAGAAGAGATGTCTAAAGAAGGGTTTGACCCACACTTAGACTTAGCTAAACACGCAGGTATAATTACACAAGAAGACATCGACAAACATAACAGTGGAGAGAGGTCTTTGTCGTCCCTACGTAAGAATTACAAAGTAGTAAACTATAGTGCTACTTATGGTGTAGGTTCGTCTACTCTATCACGTAATACAGGTATGAACAAAGAGGAAGCAAAGTTACTGCTAGAAGCCTTCTGGTCACGTAATTGGTCAGTAGATAAGGTAGCTAACACAGTACGTACAAAGGACTTATTTGGCTCTATGTGGCTACTGAATCCTGTATCTAAATTCTGGTACAGCTTACGTAGTGACAAGGATAAGTTCTCTACATTAAATCAAGGAACAGGAGTATTTTGTTTTGACAGTTGGGTATCTTTATGTCGTCGCTACGGAATTAAAACCATCGGACAATTCCACGATGAAATCATCGCACTCGTACCAGAAGGAGAAGAAGAACAAACTAAGGCTACAATGGAACAAGCTATTGAAAACCTTAATAATAACCTAGAACTAAACGTACCTTTAGGGGTAGATGCACAGTTCGGTAAGACTTACGCAGACATACACTAACTTTATTTTTATTTCTACTTCGTACTTTGCTCAAAAAGGGCATTATATATAAATACCAACAGCCGAAAGGAACTCGACATGGCTAAATACACAATGGATATGATACTAGAATATGCGAAAGTATTTCCAGAAAATGCGGATATGGGAAGTGCAGATGGACCACGCGCCGCACAAGCAGTACACAGTCAAGGTGGGCAGTATATTACTAATGCTTACTTTACTGAAGAAGCACAAATAGGACACCTAGAGAAAGAAGGTTTAGACTTACACCCTATGAATAGTGATAGGATAAGGCAAGGTAATGCAGACCTTGGTATAGGTAAGTACATGAAGATCAAACGTAAGATCTCCGATGTAAAAAACTTTACTGATCGTAATGGTGAGCCTGTAACAATAGACTATGGTGGCGCGCCCACAATAGTAAACTTGACTGAAGGAAGAGAGAAGAAAAGACTATGGAGCTTCTCTGAAGATGGTGCTTTAGGTAATGGCACTAAAGCTAAAGTTCAGTTTGAGATTTATGCTCAAGGTGCAGGTGTACGTTTACTAAATGTAGGCATAACAGATCATGTACCCTATGAAGAAAACAATGCTATCACAGAAGATGATGAGTTATTTATTGTATAAGGAAGTGTTATGAGAGTAAGTGTTAATGCGTACATGGAAAAAGACGACGATGGTTACAGCGGAAGTGTTGATATGAGTAGGGACGATATTACAGAAGCCCATGAGTTAGCTCAACTCTTCGCTGAAGCCGCACATGCTTTTGGTTTCACCTATGTTAAGTCTGTAGGCTTTGAGTGTGAAGATGGTGAAATGATGTGGGGTGACACTTAAATGGATATGGGGAAGGTTCTAATCGATGGGGATATAATTGCTTATCGTGCGGCCTTCTCCACTGAACAGTTAGGGGCAAAAGACACAAGAGATAAAGTCGATAACCTCATACAATTCATTTTAGATAGCACCGTATTATTCCCAGAGTTAGGTCTAGATTATGTTGTGTACCTTACAGGCAAGGGTAACTTCAGACATGACATAGCTAAGTCATACACCTACAAGGGAAATAGAAAAAGCGTTCAGAAACCTAGACACTTGCAGACCGCCAGAGATTACATGGAAAGCAAGTACCAAGCAATAATAAGCGAAGGAGAAGAAGCAGATGATCTCATTGCTAAAGAAGCCGCCAGACTAGACTACAAGGCTTGTGTAGCCTCTATAGATAAAGATATGCTACAGTTACCCTGTTGGCACTTTAACATGGTTAGAGGCGATTATCTAGAAGTAACCCCCTTCGGGGGAATTAAGTTCTTCTATACTCAGATACTAACAGGAGATACAGCAGACAATATAGTAGGTCTGTTTCGTGTTGGTCCAGTCAAGGCTAAGAAGATACTAGAAGATGCAGAGACAGAAGAAGATCTCTGGGATTGTGTAGTTAAGGCCTACGATGGAAATGAAGATAGAGTTATAGAAAACGCTAGGCTGTTATGGCTTAGAAGAGAAGAGGAAGAGATATGGCAACCACCAAGAGTAAGATCCGACAACAAGCTATAAAGAATGGTTATCGTTCTGGGCTTGAGGATGTCATATCGAAAGACCTCAAGGACAGGGGTGTAGACTTTGGCTACGAGACAGTTAAGATAAACTGGAAGTTAGTAGAGAACAAGACTTACACCCCTGACTTCATACTACCTAATGGTATCATAATTGAATCTAAAGGAAGGTTCGTACCAGAAGATAGAAAGAAGCACCTAAGAGTTAGAGAACAAAACCCTAAACTTGACATAAGGTTCGTGTTCAGCAATAGTAGGAACAAGATACGTAAAGGATCTAAGACTACATATGCTATGTGGTGTGAGAAAAATAACTTTCTATATGCAGATAAAAGGATACCCGACGAATGGATCAAATAACTTACCACGTACACAGAGTAATCAATGGACCATTTCAATGCCCTAGGGGCGACTGGTGGTTAACTTGTAGTGTAGAAGATGTAGAAGCCAAGGAGATGTTTGAAGACGATATACCCTTTATTAACTTTGATGCCGCTTATAAATTCCAGTCCTACTTTTTATCTACTATAGATCCTATAGTTATAAATATACCCTACGAAGGAAATGATTATGTCTAAGATAGCAGTTGTATTTAGTTGCGCTCACGCAGACCCGACTACAAGTAATGAGAGATTTGATTGGCTAGGAGAATTGATATATGATGTTAACCCCAATTACATTATCGACCTCGGTGATGGTGCTGATATGCGCTCTCTCAATAGTTTTGATACTCGCAGTCCTGAGGCTATTGTCAGTCAGAGCTATGAACAAGATATTGAACATTACAACGAATCTATGGATAGGCTTAGACAGAAGCCCAGTCAAAGAAAATACAAAAGACCTAGATGGATTGGCTTCGAGGGCAACCACGAAAACAGAATTAAGAAGGCACTCAAAAGTGATCCCAGACTACAGGGAGACAAGTACGGGATTTCCTTTGGGCATCTTCAAACAGACCACTGGTTCGACGACTACCACGAATACAGAAACTCAGGACCATCTATAGCTGAATACGATGGTGTGTCGTATGCCCACTTCTTCCAAGCAGGTAATTTTGGTTCTGCTGTATCTGGATTACACCACGCTAATACACTGTTAGGTCACAGATATACAAGCTCCACTTGTGGTCACAGCCATAAGCGTGACCTAAAGTTTAAGGACGGAGCTAAAGCTATAGGGCTTGTAGCAGGTTGCTTTAAGGGTGCTGAAGAAGGTTGGGCAGGTCAGTCTAATCTTGATTGGTGGAAGGGTGTAGTAATCAAACGTGAGATAGACAATGGCATGTATGAGCCAGAGTTTGTGTCGTTAAAGAGGTTAGAGGAGCTATATGGGTAAACGTAGTGACTTTGAGAGAATACCCAGAGATTACTACCCAACACCCATAGAAGCTGTAGAGCCGTTACTAGCACACTTACCTTACGCATTTGATTACGTAGAGCCTTGTGCTGGTGACGGACGCTTAATAAGACACATAAGTAAACTAACTCAAGGTACAGGAGAGTGTATATATGCTAGTGACATTGAACCAAGACATGCTGACGTATTTACTTCTAATGCTCTTAATCTTGATTTTGGTGGTTATGGAGTAATGGACTATATGATAACTAATCCACCTTGGGATAGAAAGATACTACACCCTATGATAGATCACTGGTTAGGTATATGTCCTACTTGGTTATTGTTTGATGCTGATTGGATGCACACTAAACAGTCAGCTATGTTTATGACGTACTGTTCTAAAGTTGTATCAATAGGTCGTGTTAAGTGGATAGAAGGTAGTAAAGGTGTAGGCAAGGACAACTGTTGTTGGTACTTGTTTGACTTGTATAAAGAAGATATGAAACCAACAGAATTTTATGGAAGAACAGTATGACAATAGGATTTAGAGAATACCAACAGAAAGCAGTTAGCTTTGCTATATACCCTGCAACGCATAAGGTTCTGTACCCTACTTTGGGTTTATGTGGTGAGACAGGTGAAGTAGCTGAGAAGGTTAAGAAGCAAGTAAGAGATGGTGTGTTTAACAGACATGAGGTAGCGAAGGAATTAGGTGACGTACTGTGGTACTTATCTAACTTAGCTAATGATATAGGTTATAACTTAGATGAGATAGCTGACATGAATATAGAGAAGCTAACAAGCCGTAAGAATAGAGATAAGATAAAAGGATCAGGTGACAACAGATGAGTATATTAAGAGCGTTTGGTAGATGGTGGTATAGATTTATTAACTACATGATTACGTGGCAACTACATAGGGATGCTGTTAAGCATTTAAATAAGTTAACTGATCGTGAACTAAAAGATATAGGTCTTACTCGTGGTGAGATAGATAGAATGATATGGTTTAAAGAAGACAAGAAAGATAGAGGGACTAAAGAATGAGCGACAACTACCTACCAACAGACTACCAATCATTTATACACAAATCACGTTATGCTCGTTGGTTAGAAGCAGAAGGTAGAAGAGAGTCTTGGGGAGAGACAGTAACTAGGTATATGGATAACTTAGTTAAGCCAGCTTTAGGAGATTACCCTAAGCAGATAGCAGAGATAGAAGAAGCTATTCTAAACCTAGAAGTTTGCCCAAGTATGCGCGCCCTCATGACTGCTGGTCCAGCTATGGCTCGCGACAATACAGCAGGTTATAATTGCTCTTACTTAGCTGTAGATGATATTAAAGCCTTTGACGAAGCTATGTTTATATTGTTATGTGGTACAGGTGTAGGGTTCTCTGTAGAGAGACAGTCTATACAAAAACTACCTGAGATACCTGAGTCTATGTTTAACAGTGATACTACTATTATTGTAAAAGATAGTAAAGAAGGTTGGGCTAAGTCTCTAAGACAACTAATAGCATTGTTGTATAGCGGAGAAGTACCTAAGTGGGATGTATCTAAGGTAAGACCAGCAGGTGCAAAGCTAAAGACCTTTGGTGGTAGAGCATCTGGACCAGCACCTCTTATAGACCTATTTAACTTTGTTACTAAAGTATTTACAGAAGCTAAGGGACGTAGACTATCATCTCTAGAGTGTCACGATATTATGTGTAAGATAGGTGAGGTAGTAGTCGTAGGTGGTGTACGTAGGTCTGCTATGATATCATTATCTAATCTATCGGATGATCGTATGAGACATGCTAAGTCTGGTGCATGGTGGGAAAATGATCCACAACGTGCTTTAGCTAACAACTCTGTGTCGTATACTGAGAAGCCTGACAGTTTATCTTTTATGCGTGAGTGGATGGCTCTAGTGGAAAGTGGGAGTGGTGAACGTGGTATCTTTAATCGTGAAGCATCTAAGAAGCAAGCGGCTAAGAATGGCAGACGTGACCCTAGCTTTGAGTTCGGGACGAATCCTTGCAGTGAGATAATTTTGAGGCCAGCACAATTCTGTAACTTAACGGAAGTAGTTATACGTGCTACAGATACAGTAGAAGACTTAGAGCGTAAGGTTAGAGTAGCTACAATACTAGGTACTATACAATCGTCGTTTACTAAGTTCCCATACCTACGTAAGATATGGCAAAAGAATACTGAAGAAGAAAGACTACTAGGTGTGTCTATGACTGGTATTATGGATAACCCTATAATGACTATTGCAAACAAAGGATTGGAGAATACTCTTGGACATCTCAAACAGATCGCTGTCGATACTAATGCTACTTGGGCTAAACGCCTTGACATCCCTGTCAGTACTGCTATCAGCTGTGTTAAACCAAGCGGTACTGTCAGCCAACTGGTTAACAGTAGTAGTGGGATTCACGCTCGTCACTCAGCCTATTATATTCGGACTGTACGTGGAGACAACAAAGACCCGTTAACAAAGTTCATGGCAGAACAAGGTATACCTAATGAGCCAGATGTAATGAAGCCTGACCAAACTACTGTGTTTAGCTTCCCCATGAAAGCCCCAGAAGGTGCAGTAACTACTTCTGATATGTCTGCTATACAACAGCTAGAAATGTGGTTAGCTTATCAGCGTAGTTGGTGTGAGCATAAGCCTAGTGTGACTATTAATGTTAAGAAGGATGAATGGTTTGAAGTAGGAGCATTTGTTTACAGACACTTTGATGAGATGTCAGGTGTGTCGTTCTTACCATTCAATGAGCATACGTATCAACAAGCACCTTATCAAGAGTGTGATGAAACAGCTTACGAAATACTAACTGATGTTATGCCTAAAGCTATTGACTGGTCTAAGTTATCAGAGTATGAACAAGAAGACAACACAGCAGGTAGCCAGACATTAGCTTGTTCTGGAGATAGCTGTGAGATTGTAGATCTCGTTTAATGTGGATAGTAATAACTAGAGATCAATGTAACTTCTGTGATGCCTCTTTACAACTACTAAGGGGTGTCGCAGGTAGTCAGGTAACAACATACAATGTCCAGTCTCCAAGCAGTAAGTGGCTGTTGACTTTAATGCGTAAGTCAGGCTATACTACAGTACCTCAAATATTTAAACCAGATGGCACTCACCTTGGGGGCTATACAGAACTAAGGGAACACCTAAACAAAAATGGCTAAGTGGAATTTAGATCAGAAACAACAAGAGATGGGTTTCGACCCAGTTAATAAACCTGCTCACTACAACCAAGAAGGCATTGAATGTATTGACTATATTAGACAAGTCTTAGGTACTGATGGTTTTATAGCCTACTGTCATGGGAACATGATTAAGTATCAACATAGGTATAGGTACAAAGCTAATCCTGTAGAGGATATGAAGAAAGCTGAATGGTATCTTAAGCGTATGAATGAAGCATTAGCGGAGAAACATAAATGACAATAAACGAAGGAATACTGCTAGGCAATCTAGCTTTATCTACTTACTTAGTGTGGATCATATCTAAGCTAAATCAAGATATAAAAACTCTATTCGAAGGTCTTGCAATTACGATGGATGCAGTAGGTGTTAAATAGCCCCTGAGAGGGAAATTAAGCGTGGTGTGACAGAGGTTAGAGCTTTTGATAGGCTAACCTACCTGCGAGGGAATTAATAGGTTCACACCACAAGTATAGAATCAAAAAAGCCGTAGGCGTCCTTGAGTGGATACCTACGGCTTTTCTTTTGTTTACTCTTCAATCATGTTGAGAGCTTGTTCTAATGTTTCTTTATTGCGCCGTGACCATCCACGACCAAAGTGTTTGTAATCATCTAGACCTTCATAGAAGCCTTGACGTACTGTGTATACATAATCAATTATAAACTTGGGATCTTTCTCCATTATAAGACCTAACGTCTGTGGTCCTATAGCTCCATCAGGTGTCGCTCCTACTGCACGTTGTACAGCTTTAGCAGGTCTACCACTTCCCGAATTCACAGCCCAGTCGAAACAGCTCCAGTCTAAGCCCGATGGAAGTGAATCTCCTTTAACTCGATTCCAGTAGTTCTTCTTATAGATAGGAGCTACATCATCTGGAGTTAAGTCTCTCATTTCTTGTTCAGTAGACTCTCTGCCAATCCAATCGTCGTATACTCTCTTAGTTACACCTAAATTAGTCATCCCCCCAGAATCGCGGCTATCATTTACGTAGCCCCCTTCGTGTTCCAATAACATATGTAGACATTTATCAAAGTTGTTCTGCATGTTTATTTCTTCCCAAAGTATTTGCTTACACCACGCATACCTATACTAGCACTCACAATACCACCAAGGGAATACTGATACCAGTCAGGCATAATCTCTAGCGCAGTAAAACCTGCTTGTACTATCTGATTACCCCAGTCTCCACAAAACGCTAAAATTAACGGAATCGAGAAGAGTAGAGTTATCCACTCGTCTTTCCACGAGTTCTCTGTAGCTTTCATTGCGGCAATATCCCAATCGATCTCGCCTGTAGCTATCTTCATTTTAGTTTCAGCTTCTGCTTTCTTTACAGCAGTCTTACCTTCGATCATAGTACCAGCTAAATTAGCTACCTGACCTATTAAGTTTAGTCCTAACATTATCCGTTATTACCTTTCACTTCTTTCTTGCTCATATTAGTAACGCCAAAGAATACGCCAACTATACCAGCAACTGATAGGAAGTAAATGGAAGCCATAGAACCTATGATAGAAGACGCTTGTTCTAATCCTAATGCACTAGCTAGTACGACACAAAAAGGATAAGCAAGCATACCGAATAAACAGAACCAAGCCATACGTCTTTGTGCATCTCTTTGTGCATCTTCATCATCTAGTCGTCTGCGTCTATCTTCTAGTTCAAGTGCTTCCCACTCTGATCTATCTATAGTGCCACTTCCATCTTTATCTACTTTATCAAATTCACTCATTCTTAAGAGTAGTCCATGCACCCCAAGCGATAGCTACACCTGCGGCAATATTATCTATTGAGTTAGGTAATAGTATTACAATCACTCCAAGTCCACATAGAGCAACTCCGTCCCATGTAGTTCTTTCTTTTAGTCTATCTTTAATCCAATTCATATTAGTCTCCTAATCTGCTAAGGGGTTATCTAACGCCCTTTGTAATTTATCCATAAGTTTGTCTTCGAGTTCTTTCATCGAGCCACTTTGTGATACTCTGACACGTTCTCTTTGGTTCTCAAACCTTACTTCAGCGTCATCTATCATATTACGTACTTTGTCTTCTGTTTCACGTACCATGTCTTCCACACGATCCGTCTGTTTCTCTATACTAAGAATATCAGATCTAAGTCCATTCTTAATATCACGACTGTATTCTACACTCTCTTCTACCTTCTCAGATATACCTGTTACCTTGGCATCCATTACGTCCATTTGTAGTTGGTATTCTTCTAGGTCAAGGCCAGCGACTGATTCTATCTTCTGGTACAACACAAAGCCACCATACAAACCACCCACAACAGTAGATAGGAAAGCAAGTATAGCCATGATAGAACCAAATGATACCTTCATACCGCCTGTCTTAAACTCACGATCTGCAAGTCCATCTATATTATCTGCTATCTTGGTAGTATCCATTAGTTCTCAAACTCCATCTCACCACCAGAACTTTGTAGGTTTTTTAGTTGTTCTAGTTCATCTCGTAGTTTCTGTATCTCTAATCTACGTTGAGCTAACTCTATTTGGTACAGGTCGTCACAGTTTATACGAGCCTTTGGTTTATCTAAAGGTATAACAATTCTAGCGTACACGCCAATATCTTTACCCCTACTATTTGTATCTAAACCTGACAGTACACCTGTTACACCGTACTCAAGATTTACACCCCCACCAACAGCATTACTACACCTCATACTCCCAGTGGAAAATGAATCCGACTGGTAGTTCATAGGTGGGTTAGGTAATGCTAATGAAAGGGAACTACTATCTGCTACAGCAGAACTAGCTACAAAACAAAGGGTAAATAATAATCTCATGCGGGTTCACCATCTAATCTTGAACATATCCTAGATGAAATAAGAGTTCTAGACTTACTACTCTTTCTTACCTTTGATGTAGTACATAAGTATACAGCTTCATCCATATCTGCTTTACGTATATATACATCAAAAGACTTTCTCTCTTTGTATCCTATGTTTATAATTCGGTATGAGGATGCAAAAGGTATGTTCGTCCAATTTAAATCAAACAACTCTATCTGATACCACTGTATTTCTTCTCTAGAGTTAAACAGAGACATCTCTACTTTAACTACTCCATCTACATGAGAAGGTTTAACAACAGGATAAGCTGGTGTCATCTCATGGGCTGAAGTGGAAAATGAAAGCAATAGAAAGAGTACTATTAACCTACTTAGCAATACAGCTAGCCTGTACTAATGCAGTATAGACCCCTCCAGCGAAAGGCTTAGATGCTCCGTAAGTAGCACTTGATGCAGTAGAAAACCATGTTGACCCTGCAAGTGTTAGATCAAATATTGTTGTACTGTCTACTACTACTTTAGCCGCTTCATATGCTGACATACCAGAGACAGAAGTTTGTGTAACACTCGTACTACCTGTCCAAGCAACTGTGTCGTTAAGTGTAGGAGAAGAACTAAATGATGTAGGGTGAGTTATGTTAGCTGTGTAGCTGTCTGCTATAGATACATCAAATCTTATTACAGGTAGAACACCACCATCAGCAGGTGTAGTGCTTAACTTACTAGCTATAGGGTTTCCATAAACCCCATCTTTAGTTGTTTGTATTACGCACTTAGCTTCTACGTTACCTGTTATTGGTGTATTTGCTAGTGCAGGTAAAGCGAGTAGTGATAGTGCTGTTACTAGATACTTCATATTAAACCTCATTTATTGTACTGCATATCGACCATCTGTTCGTGCAGTACTTGTTGTGCTAAATTGTTTCTTAGGGCTTTCTTGTTGTCAGGTATTGTACCATCTTGTAGTCCAGCCGCGTCATTTAATGTACCACCATTTATCTCTGCGTTGTAGTACATATTGATATTAGTTTGTTGGTTGATAGCCATGATTATATCATCTTGACCTTGAGCCTTAAATAAAGTGAGAGCATTAGCAGATGCAGTTAGACCCATCTCTATACGTGTATCTTCTTCTTCCTCTTCTTCAGAGAGTATTAGCTTTCCATCTTCGTCGTATTGAAACTCATCGGGTTCTAGATTATCTACAACTGCATCATCTTCTAGTGCATCATATACAACTACTTCTGGTATCTCAGGCATAGGCTTAACGTAACCTGCACATGAAGGATCAGACTGAGGATCATAGCACGTATCTACCCTGTAGGAGTAAATAACAACTGCATCTTCCACTCTGCCCTCTCCTTCCACTTCAATCGAGCCTGTACCCCAATTTGAAGCTGGAATGTTCGAAACTGGAAACGACTTTACAATGGTATTACCAGCTACCCCCGACCAATCATCTGTTTCTCTAAAGATATAACCATCAGCATTAGCATTAAGATTACTGACGTGTACTTTCATATCAGAATCTGGGTCTTTAACAGTTGTGTACCTGTAGATAAGACCGTTTATGTCTACACCAGCAATGCTAGGTAAGATACTATCCATACCCCAACCTAGAGAAACACTAGCGGCATTACCTGTTGTCCCGTATGTATAAGGGTCAGAGTAACAATAAGAAGGCAAGGCTACTAAAAATAACACCCAAGCCAATCTTTGTCTCACCATTTTCATCGAACATCCTCTCGATTACATTGTTTTGGTCACGCTCTATTGCTTCTTCAACTGCTTCCATTTCCCATGCTAGTCTAGCTTTATCGCCTACCAACCCATCCTTGGGACAGGGAGTTCCAGCATTGAGCATGGCTTCAAACACTCTTTCGTCCTGACACATTACAGATACAGCCGCAACTTTCATGCCCATATCGTACATAGTCTTAGCGTTCTTTAACTTCTCACAGTTCATATCCCTTACTGTACGACCAGCAGAGATACCTAGTATTTGTGTTTGTACAGCACCTGCTACACCTACAGTACATAAGTCAGAGTTACTTGCACTTATCTGTGGTGATATAGCAGAAGGTGGTGGACTATTAATCGTCGTGTCCATTGATCCATCAGAAGTTATTGTACTATTACTGTCGGTGTAAATCGTATCGTCAGCATATACAGTACTACCAATTATCAGGGTAAGTAGTATAAGTAAGTGTTTCATTTTCTCTCCACGAGTCTATCTAGCTTTTCTTCTATCCTATCAAACTTGCTCATTATTTGACTAAGGACTTGATTTGAGTCAGCCTTAGTAACGTATTCTTCTCTAGTTCTGTTTAGTAGTATACGTAATCTATTTAACTCTATTACATAACCTCTTAGAACGAAGCCAATAAAACCAACACCTAGTGTTAGGACACTACTCCATAGATCTGTCATTTCCATAATTAAGCCTTATACACTTTTATTATAGCGAAAGTAGCTAGATCTCCCGATATAGGATCTCCGTATCTAAGTGTAACAACCTCACTTGACCAAGCCTGTAATTGAAAAGACTTAGTTCCAGCTATAGTAAACTTCCCACAACCATGAAAGTTTAAATTCTGCCAATCCCCTATTTTTATTTGTTGACTTGCTCCTACACTTACATTGTCTGTAACATTTCTAAATCTTACTCCTACTTTATCTGCTGTATCTGAAGCAACCCTTGCTATAGGTAATGTCCATTCAACATAGTAAGTTCCAGCAGGTAAATCTATCTCGTAGTTTGTAGTATCTGTTGCCGCCCCAGATAAGTTTGATATTATAGTATTAGTTATAGGAGTTTTAACCCAAGCGTTGTAAGAACTTAGACCTGTAGCTGAATAAGTAGATACTGAATCTGTAGCTACCCAGACAGGTGCAGTTGATACCTGAGAATCAATAGCTGATTTTACATTAGCTGGAGAAACAAGACTTTGTGTAGTACCCGTACCAGTTTGCCATGTAGATGTAGATTGATCTCCTAGTAAACCTGTTTGTGTACCAGACGTATTAGAAACTATAGTATTATCAAGTATTTTATATAAGTTGTTAGATTGATCTACGTAAGCTACATTTATCCAAGCACTGTTACCTTCGTTTCTGATCTTAAGTAGGTTGTTTGTTACATCATACCAAAATTGGTTTGCGTAAGTTGTAGATGGAGCTGAAGTTCCACTACTGTTGCTTGCCAAGGCTTGTAGCCCATTGTTAAGGTCAGCTCTAGCACTACTAGCTGTTTGGTTTGCGATTGCAAAGTCATGTTGTGACATATATTAATACTCCACTGTGGCACTAAGTGCCGATATGTTGGGTGTTATCTTAGCTTGCGTATTTGCAAGTATAGCTCTAAATTGTACATAACGACCTACTATCTCGCCTGAGCCTGTGACGAAGGGTGCGTTATTCATTTCAGATACAGTAGTACCAGCTCTTGCTTCTATCGTAACAGAAAAGTCGTTAAAGTTTGATGTTTCATCTGTCCATGTATCCCAATTATTAGGCCATGTGTCCCAGTTACTAGGTATGTCATCCCAGTCAACTTCTCCATTTACAGCGTCAAGATGTTTACGCTCAACTGTAATAGAAGAAGATAACCTAACAGTACGTGATGTCCCTACATCAAAATAATCATTACCGTTATGATCAAATACATATGTACCACTAGAGTTTGCACTAGAGTAAGAAGTCATAAACAACTTACCACCAGAGACAGTTAAGTTAGTTTTAGTTCCGCTAAAGCTAGTACTTTCTGTATGTGTTTGACTAGCACCCAAAGTAGGTAACTCACTGGGAGAGACAACTGTTGAAGAAGACGTAGTACTCTCATTGCCTGTCTTATCTATAGCAGATATAAAAAACTTACCAGATAAAGCAGGGTATGTTACAGATGTAGCAGGTCTAGCTATTTTATCTACTATAGCTAAAGTAGAAGAGTCACCAAAGTTAGCTGAACTATTAGAAGAATAATATAACTTATAGTGAGATAAATCTAAGTCTGAAACGGCGGGCCAAGCAAAGAATATTGTACCACCAGATAACTGATGTGTTAGAGTGCTAGGAGAAGAAGGGGGAGTTGTATCAGAAGTAACATTAAATGTAGTTAATACTGGATCTCCTCTAAAACCAAGAGCATTAACTGGAACAACACTTATTGTATAGTTTATAGCTGGTTCATTTATCTGAGGTACATCTATACCAACTATCTCAAATCTACCAGCTGTATTAGAATCACCTATAAGTATAGACTGCCCAACAGACTTAAAGTCTGGATCAGCTGTCTTTCTATATTTAACTATAACTGAGTCTATTCTTTCTATAGAGTCTGTAACAATTTGAGCAACAAGTATGTTAACTACATTCTCATTAACTTCTCTATACTCTTGTGTTATACTTACACCTATATCTGGTACTTCATCATAAGTTGTTAATGTAGTATTGTTACTTACTATAGTATTCTCATCTGAAGCATCAAATCCAAATGCGGCTGAACTACTTTCCCTTAAGGACAAAGCAATTCTTATGTCGCCCTCATCTGGGTTAGGAGCTAGTTTCCAGCTTGTTACCTCAAAAGTCTTTTCATTACCTGTAGACCAACCATAACGTTCATTTCTTAACTTTATAAAGTCGCCTACCTCTATGTCAAATGCGTTCATACCAAACTCTGCACTTAAGCTAAGTTGTTCACGACTTCTAAATAGTAGTTGTTTAGCTAGTCTTTGTGCAGTTATAGAGCTTGTGGTAAAAGGTAATTGTAGATCAAGTACAGTTTCTTCTCCTCCATCTTCAGTTAAGAAAACGTTAGAGTTTACTTGAGGGTAATCTGAACTTATATAATCAGCTGAAGCATCAATGTATGTGCCTCTTACAGCATTAAAGTTATCTCTCATAGATACTTTAGTATCTAAGCTAATAGGACTTCTAAAGTCGTCTAAGGTTAGAGTTTTAGTAGGAGTTACAAACGCTCCAGCATGAAGCCTCCAGTAACCAGAACCCCAGAAAAGAGATCCACCACAAGTAGAAACCATACTATCTAATACTTCACCATAAGATTGACTGGCGTTTATAACACCATCTACAGTATACTGAGCTTCCCCATTTGATAAAACAGTTGTGTCATCACAAACAGTTGCCGCCGCTTCAAAAGTAGTGTAATCTATAGCACTATCAGAAAAACCATAAGATGCTTTTAAGAAGTCCCTCATAACCCAAGCTGAGTTGTTACTAAACACTGGGGTTTGCTCTACTCCGTTAACTGTCTTAGTTACCTTCTTACCTTTTATTACAGCAGTAATAGTAGGAACACCATCAGTATAAGCATCTTTATCGTATACTAACCTACAATATAAATAAGCTAAACCTTTACCTATAAAGTTTGAGTCTGCTGTTGTCTCTGCATGTAAAGTTGTAGCTAGACTTTCACTAGAGTTAGCAAAAGTATCAGTAGCACTTGTTTGATCCCCTAGATGGAAATATATCTTCAAGTAATCATCTATTACATCAACTTCAGTTGTAACAGATACACCATCAACTACACTAGTAGAAGTCTCTTTTCTAGTTCTTCTGTAAGGACTAGTTGTAACTGTCTCATTAGTCATAGATACAATTTTGTCGTTTATGTATATGTCACTTATCTCGTGTATTTCGTGAGCCGCTAAAGTTATTATTTGGTGTAGTACTTTATTGTTTGTACCAACAGTTTCTACGAATGTAACTGTTCCACCTTTACGTACTGTACCGTATACAAACTGAGCAGGGGCAATAGCAGATCTATTATTGACTAATAAGCCCTGAGAACTATTAGGATTCATATCTGGCTTAGGCATAAGAGCCGCTATAGCCGCTGAAGTAATCATAGATACAGCAATAGAGCTTACTGTTAAAACTGCGAAATATAAGAATGTACCTTTAGTGGCTATAGCACCAGCAATATATAATGATACTGGATCTCTAGGTGCTATCTCAAACTGTCTGTTGTGCCTTAATACGTTAAAAGGAGTGTTGTGTTTATTTATCGACATACCCAAGCACTTTCTACATCTTTAATGTTTAATCTAATTAATCCTTCTTGACCAAGGAATATAGCCCTAGATCCGATGGAAATACCAAGGGCAACACCAGTTATCCAGCGTTGCTTTTTTCTCGTAGTAACTAAGCAACCGAAGGTAGGTGTATCAACTCTAACTAACTTGTCCGCTAGTCCTTCTTCTATACTATTATAACCAGCATCATAACGTAAGCTACTTGGCCCTTTTGGGTAGACCTTGTTACTTTGCATGTATATGCCCATCCATTCGTCTGCGTAACCTTTACCATACATAGCTCTAAAAGCACCATTAGTAAAAGTGAAGCAATCATTCACACCCCACTCAAAGGGTATGTCAACTAAGTTTTCAATGTATATGTTTAAACGCTCTTTCGGCCCCATGCTATTTGTTGATCCTGTAGGCTTGTAACATAGCTGAAAAAGGTATCACTACTATATCGGGATTGATGGTTATCATTAGTATATCTCCAACCACTGTTTCTTTCTAATTCTACTAACTTACTTTCTACTGATAGTTTTATTACACTATCTTCTCCGCTGTCAGCTATAGACATCTTGTCCATTTTGCCGCTAAATACTTCTACAATATCAGAAGTGCTTTGTTCTCCTATATAAAGGCGACATACTCTTTTCTGGTAAGGTTCTTGTAGAGCTAGAGATACTATCTCAGAAGGTATGCCACTAAGAGTTATATCTAGATTCTCAGCACTTAAGTCTTTTACCTCTGATAGATCCCCGATGGAAAGTAAGCTACCTGTACCAGTAAATGTTTGACTTGCACCTTGAACAGTGATTGTCTTGTCACCCATACCAGTCCACATTCTTAGAGGAGCAGAATCAAACATGAGTTCTACAGCGTAGAAAGGTCTTATGTTATCTTGATTAAGAGCGTTAAATAGTGCAGTTGTAATTGGCCTACTCATAATATAACCTCTGTTGCTCCAAATGATATACCAAAGAAACTTGCATCGTTAACTGACCAAGAAGTCTCGTTAGATGCTAATCTAAATACACCAGATGCGTTTACTGTAACTGCTGTTACTGAAGATCTATCTTTACGTAGCTTAGGCCATATCTCTAGTGTACCATCTCCAGATTGATCTTGAAGTACTTTATGTAAAGTGGCATCTGAAGCAGAACCTAGTTGTATGTAATCTCCAGCTTTAAGTGTACCTGTCATAACAACACTTATAGAACTTTGACCTGTAGTTCCACTAACGACAACGCTAGTAGCAGTACCCCTTATATTCTTAGCTGAAGGGTCGTACAGTAGAAAAGAACCTGACTTACCTCTTAAGCTCATTAAAAAACTTACCCAAGATTCTGCATCATCTCTATTCATAGGTGGTAAAGTAATATCAGCTTCCCACTTCTCCCCATCGTAGGAATAAATCTGTTGTTTATAAGTAAAAGGAGATACTGAAACTGCTGTAGTGTTTACTGCCCTTAGTTCAATACTAGACATACCAATATTAGTTGGTAGAGTGAGGGGGTAAGAAATAGCCATTATGCCATTGCCCTTCCATAGTTACCACCACGTCTCTTAGCATCTAGTACTGCACCTTTAGCACTGTCTGCAATCTGTGGCATCATTTGTCGTATCTCAGCACGTACAGTTTGTTGTACACCTGTAGATACATTTATGTTTTGTACGATAGTAGTCTCACCGCCTCCACCAGAGTTAGGTGTTATAGTACCTGACATTGCAGGGGTAAATACTTCTGGTCCACGTTCACCAACAATGTATCTACCTCCAGCGGAAACTGGACCACCATTAGCTTTTGGCTTGAAAGAACCTGCTGGTGCTGGACCTGCTCCACCTAACTTTGAACTAATCATACCTGTAATTTGTTGTACGACATATATACGATATAACTCTTTTATAATGTCTACTGCCATAGCTTTAAAGGCATCCTTAACAGACTTAGTTCCATCTATCATAGACATCATAGCACTCTCTATTGAACTTGATAGAGCGTCACGAACCATGTCAGCTTGTGTCTTTAGTTCCTTTAAGCTCTTCTTGCCTTCTTTAGCGGCAAACTTAAAGTAATCACCCAAGTTAAAACCTTCTATGCCTTCGAAAGCATCCATCATACCTTGGAAAGCCTCTAGAGGTGCAGTAACATCTGCATTTACGTCCCTAAGAGCTTCAGCTAAAATCTGTAGTTCTGCGGTTGTCTCTGCTATTTGAGTTGAGCTATTCTCAGGTATAAGTGATCCACCTCTAGCCATACCTGTATTAAAGGCATCTTTTACAGTATCTAAGAAACTACCAGCTTCCTTTATAGTATCATCTTCATAGTCTCCAAAGAAATTACCTACATCAAACGTAGGTAAGTTTAATCTCTGAGGTAATTTATTATTAACGCTGTCTATTAGCCAGTTTATCTTATGTAAAATACCCTCTACAATATCTCTAAATGTGTTAGCTATAAAACCTGAGCTTCCCGTTAGGTAGTTCTTTATCTTATCAATAATGTATTTCCAACCTGCAAATAAGGCACTAAAAGTACCAGTTGCATACTCTAGTACAGTCTGAAAAGCGTTACTGACTGGATCTGGTAATAAATCCATAATCTCTAAGAACTTTATATAGAACTTCTTTGTCGCCATTTGGAAGTTTAGGTTAAAGCTCTCTACTATAGAACCAGCTCTACCAAATATTTCTTTGTATACTTTAGGCATATAACTTAAGTAAGTAAAGAAATAGGCTAGTCCTGTTATCATACCATTAAGTAGACCTGCAAATATACCACCTACCCACTTAAAAGCATCACCTATAGCTTCAAAAGCTGGAGCCGCTGGTTCCATTAACTTCTTAAGATCTCTACCTATTCCTTTAAAGTCAAACTGTAGTTCTTTACCTGCGTTCTTAGCTTTGATAATAGCTGTACCGATAGCTAATGCCGCACCAGCTATAGCACCAAACGCACCAAAGATACCAAGTAACTGTGGACCCTGTTGACCCAAAGCAACCATAGCACTTGTACCGTTCTGTACCTGAGCCGCAAAGTCACCTACTTGGAAACCTGCTTGTTGTATACCCATAGTAAATCGTTTACTGTTCTTAGTAAGTCTACCTTGTTGTATGCTTGCTCTACCTACAGCTTTACCCATACCTCTAATTCTATTAGTACCCTTAACAACTTCGTCAGAGTTTACTCTTATTTTCATGTCATCCATCTGAGGTCATAATCCTTATGTATACTGAGTCTAATAGTTTTATAGTTTGTACTTCTCTGGCATCTAAAGGTGTGCCAGTTAATTCACACCAAGATTTTATGTCTGTGTAGGAAAGTGAGTTTGGTCCACTAAAACCTGCTGACCTACCCTGATTAATAGATAAGAAGTAAGTCCACAAACTAGATAGAATATCAGGTAGCCTTGGACCATTGAGTTCCTCTATCTCTCTACCTAGTTGCTTCTCTACTTGCTCTAAGTGTTCTCTCATAGATTTACCGTCTTCATTAGGCTTTGCTAACTTAAACTGATGTTCAGCAAAAGATAGCAAACGTTCTGTTAGACATTCGTAAAATCCACGCTGTCAGCAAGAGCTTCTTCTATCTGAGCTTTAGCCCAAGGTAGATCTATATAAATCTCTTTAGCCTTTTCTATAGTTAACTCTGGTTGCTCACCATCGTATGTGATGTTCCAACTCTTAGTTACTTTAGCCATATGTAGTATAGCACTAGCTTCTAGGTCTTCAGCAGTAACTTGCATCCTACCTGACTTTTCCATGCGCTTAAGTTTAATATTTGTTTGTCGATGTACTTCTGATTTGTACTCTTTAGTGTGAGTAGCATACATAACAATAGACATCTGTGTTCCATCCTCATTCATAAGAGGCTCATCAGTAGATGGGTTACATATAAGTACTTCAACAGTGTCAGTCTTTGGTGTTAAGTCTTTTAAATCCATATCGAGTTTCCTTATCGAGTTCGGGTTAATAAATGGGGAACGTCAGACCC
>ERZ807291.1550-NODE-1550-length-36983-cov-9.981477_pt1 | contig 36983 bp, 36 predicted proteins | sample MGYA00521257_ERZ807291 | MGnify/ENA primary metagenome ERZ807291 (study PRJEB31413, sample SAMN03169783) | marine metagenome | biome: Marine; feature: Water; material: Subsurface seawater | place: North Sea | collected 2011-04-28 | depth 1 m m ...
TTATATTTTTTTTTACTCCCGCGTTTATTTCAAAACGTATAATTGCCGAGACATAGACTTTAAAATGAATATTTTAATTACAGGTGGAGCAGGTTTTATTGGAAGTCATTTATCGGAATTATTGATTAAGAATAATAAAATTTCTAAAGTTATAGTAATTGATCATTTATTAGATGGATCAAAAAAAAATCTAAAAAATATTTTAAAAGACAAAAAATTTAGCCTTATAAAAGCAGATATATGTAATCATAAATCAATAGATAAATATTTTAGAAATGCTCACTATGTTTTTCACTTAGCAGCCATAGCTGATATTGTTCCCTCAATTATAAATCCAAAAGAATATATACTTACAAATTTTATGGGCACAATAAATGTTCTTGAAAGTGCGCGAAAACATAAAATAAAAAAAATAATTTATGCAGCCTCTTCTTCATGTTATGGTAAAACTCCAAAAAAACCAATAAATGAAAACTTTAGAATATCTACTTTATATCCTTATTCTTTTTCAAAAAACATAGCTGAACAAGCAATTATTCATTGGTCGAAAATTTATAAATTAAATTTTATATCACTTCGTTTATTTAATGTATTTGGAACTAGATCAAGAACTACAGGAGCTTACGGTGCTGTAATGGGTGTGTTTTTAAAACAAAAATTATCAAAAAAACCTTTTACAGTAGTTGGAAATGGAAAACAAACCAGAGATTTTATTTACGTTAGCGATATCGCAAAAGTATTTGAAAAATCAGCGTTTTCAAACAAAAAAAATGAAATCTATAATGTTGGAACAGGAAAGCCCCAAAGTGTCTTATACTTAACAAAGTTATTGAAAGGAAAAAAAATTCATATACCTAAAAGACCAGGAGAGCCTGATTTTTTAAGAGCGGATATATCAAAGATTAAACAGCAGTTAAATTGGAATCCTAAAATTTCATTTGAGGATGGTGTAAATCTATTAGTTAAAGATATAGATTATTGGAGATCAGCTCCCCTATGGAATGCTTCAAAAATTAAAAAGGCAACAAAAAATTGGTTTAAAAATTTAAGATAAAATTTATGAAAAAAAAAATTTTTATAACTGGGGGTGCAGGCTACGTAGGTTGTTCACTTGTAGATAAACTTATAGAAAAAAATTATGAAGTTACAGTTTTAGATCTATGTTTATATGGAGACAATGTATTTAAAGATAAGTCTAAAGTAAATTTAATAAAAGGTGACATTAGAAACCAAAAGTTACTTTCAGATAATTTGCCAGGACACTACGCGGTAATTCATTTGGCATGTATATCAAATGATCCAAGTTTTGAATTAAACCCACTACTAGGAAAGTCAATCAATTTGGATGCTTTTGAACCATTAATTAAAATTTCTAAAGACTCTGGAGTATCTCGATTTATATATGCCTCATCATCAAGTGTGTATGGAATTAAAGAAGATATGAATGTTACAGAAGATGTTTTGCTTGAACCTATTACAGATTATTCAAAGTTTAAAGCCTTGTGCGAAGAAATTTGTATAAAATATAGTTCAAAAGATTTTATTACAACAATTATTAGACCAGCAACTGTATGTGGTTTTTCAAAAAGACAAAGGTTTGATTTAGTTGTTAATATTTTGACCAATTTAGGAATCAATACTGGTCAAATAACTGTTTTTGGAGGAAAACAATTAAGGCCCAATATACATATTAATGATATGGTCGATGCGTATCTCAATGTTCTAGGTCAAGAGGAAAAGAAAGTTAATACCAAAATTTATAATGTGGGTTATGAAAACCAACCAGTTATAGAATTAGCAAATTTAGTGAAAAAAAACATAGAACAAAAAGTTGAAATTATTCAAACTGAAACTAATGATAATAGATCTTATCACATAAGTTCTCAAAAAATCAAAAATGAGCTAGGATTTGCTAACAAATATAGTATAGAAGATGCAATTATTGGTATTAAAGAGGCGTTTAAGCGAAATGAATTTGTTGATTCATTAAAAAATGATAATTATTTTAATGTTAAAATGATGAAAAAAATTAATCTTAAATGACAGAAATTTTTTTCAAAAAATATTTTAATATCTTAAATAACCTTCTTGGAAAAATTGACACAAAAGATATCTCCAGTGTTTATAATTTAATATTAAAAAAATCCAAAAAAGGAAAAATTTTAATTTTTGGAAATGGAGCAAATATTTCTAATTCTGCACATTTTGCAACAGACATGACAAAAAATGGAAAGATTAAAGTGCAAGTGTTTAATGATCCAAATTTAATCACATGTTTTTCAAATGACTATGGTTTTGATAATTGGATAACAAAAACAATAGAATATTATGGTGACAGAAATGACTTAGTCATACTTCTTAGTGCAAGTGGTGAGTCTAGAAATTTAATTAATGCTGCAAAATATTGTAAAAAAAAAAAAATTCAGACAGTGTCAATTTGTGGGTTTAAAAAGAATAATTCTTTATCTAAACATTGTAAATTTAATTTATGGATAGATTCTAAAGCATATAATTTGATAGAGATTTGCCAAATTTCAATATTATCCTCTCTAGTAGATAAAAAGATAGGTAAAATTAATTATAAATCAAATTTATAAGGTAAAATTTTGAAAAAAAAAAATATTGAAAGTCTTAAAAAAAGTGCATTCGATTTAAGAATTGAAACTTTGTTAGCATTTATTAAAAAAGGTGAGGCACATTTGGGAGGAAGCTTTTCTATTATTGAGACGATTATTTTTTTATACAATTTAATATTGAGAAGAGAAGATAGATTTATTTTAAGTAAATCTCACGCTTCATTTCCGTTAGTTTTAACGCTTAGAAAAAAAGGGTACAAAACAAAACTTACAACACACCTAGAATTAGACAGCAAAAATGGAATTTATTGTACAACTGGAAGTTTAGGACATGGATTGCCTATCGCAACAGGAATGGCATTTTCTCGTAAAATTCAAAATAAAAAAGGGAATATATTTGTAATGATTAGTGATGGAGAATGTCAGGAAGGCACAACTTGGGAGTCATTTTTAATTGCTGCTAAACAAAAATTAGATAATTTGGTTATTTTGATTGACTATAATAAAATTCAAGCACTAACGACATTAAACGAGGGTTTACCTCTAGATAATCTTAAATTAAAATTAAAATCTTTTAACTTAAATGTTATTGATATTAAGAATGCTCATTCATTTGAATCTCTTTATAAAGGTTTTTCTAAATTAAAAAAAAATAAAAAACCACATGCAATTATTCTCAACTCAATAAAAGGCAAGGGAATAAAAGAATTTGAAAATGATCCTATTTGGCATGCTCGTCAATTAAATGGAAAAGAATTAATTTTAGCAAAAAAAAGATTGGGAATTAAAATTTAATGAGAAGAAAATTTGGAAAACTTATAAACGAGCTTGCTAATAGAGATAAAAAAATAGTGTTGCTGGTAGGAGATATAGGTTATGGAATTTTCGATGATTTTAGAAAAAACCATCCTAAAAGATTTTTTAATTTAGGAATATGTGAACAAAGTATTATAGGTGTTGCTTCTGGAATGGCTCTTGAGGGCCTTAAACCTTGGGTATATACAATTACACCCTTTTTAATTGAACGTCCGTTTGAACAAATTAAACTAGATATTGATCAACAAAAAGCCAATGTAAAATTAGTTGGTTTTGCTGATTATCCCAATTTAGGACCAACACATGCTGAGTTAAATGCAAAAAAAACTATGAGTTTATTTAAAGGTATTAAGTCATATTTTCCTAAAAACAGTGAACAAACATCAAAATTTGTTAAAATGTGTTACAAAAGTAAAAGTCCAACTTTTATAAGCCTTAAAACAGACAAAAATATTATTAAATTTTAACTATGAGTCCAAATTTAGTTAAATTGATTACAAAAAATCACAAAAATACAAAAAGAAATTATGATGCAAGAATGATTTCTACAAAGCCACATGTTATGAAAATTTCTAAAAAATATGGATTTCATTATTGGGATGGAAATAGAAAATTTGGATACGGTGGATATAATGATGATGGAAGATGGAAATCTGTAGCAAAAAAAATAATCAAAAAATATAAATTAACTAATAAATCAAAAGTTTTAGATATTGGTTGTGGCAAAGGATATCTTGTTAAAGAACTGTCGCTAGCTTTAAAGTCTAAAAATATATATGGTGTTGATATTTCAAATTATGCAATAAATAAATCACCAAAAATAATTAAAAAAAATCTTAAAGTATTTGATGCAAGAAATAAATTTAATTTTAATAAAAAATTTGATTTAGTTATTTCCATAAATTTAATTCATAATTTTGAATTAAAAGATGTTTTTAAATTTTTGAAAAATGTTGTTTCAATATCTAAAAATTCTTACATATCAACCGAAAGTTATAGAAATGAGAAGGAACTTTATAATTTACAATGTTGGGCTTTAACTTGTGAAAGTTTTTTTTCTGATAAAGAATGGAGATGGATTTTTAATAATAGTCATTATTATAGAGACTATGAGCTAATATATTTTACATAAATAAATAATGAAAAAAAAAATATTTTGCTTCGATATTGATGGTGTAATTTGCAAGACGTTAAAAAATAAATATTCTTCATCTGTCCCTATCAAGCAAAGCATTAAGATGATCAATAAACTTTACCTTAAAAATAAAATTATAATTTTTACATCAAGATATATGGGCAGAAATAAAGATAATGTTAAAAAAGCTAAAGCCCAAGGATATAAGACAACACATGCACAACTTAAAAGTTGGGGTTTAAAATTCCATGAGCTTAGATTTGGCAAACCATCTTACGATTTTTTTCTAGATGATAAAAATGTTTTTTTTAAGAAAAATTGGCACAGCTATTTTGAAAAGAAATATCTTTAATATTTAAAAATGAAAAATATTAATAATGAAATAAATTCAAAAAAAATAGGATTGATAATTTTCGCAAGAATGTCCTCAAAAAGATATCCAGGAAAAGTTTTAGAAAAAATTTATAATAATAATAATGTTTTTGAAATTATCTTAAATAATCTAAAAAAAGAACAACTGCATTCAAAAATTATTATTGCAACTTCAAAAAATAAAATCGACAAAAAGATCGTAAATTTTTGTAAAACTAATAATATTAAATTTTTTTTAGGAAATCATAACAACGTATTTTTGAGAACAAAACAGTGTATAAAAAAATATAATTTAAATTATTTTGTAAGAATATGTGCGGATAGACCTTTTTTTGATGTTTCATTAATGAAAAAAATGATAAAATTAATGTTTCAAAAAGAAGTCGATATTGTCACTAATGCTTATCCTAGAACTTATCCAAAAGGTTTAACTTGTGAAGTAGCAAGAGCTAATATTTTTAGAAAAACAAAACAAAGTGTATTATCAAAAGATGAGAAAGAACATATTTTTGATTATTTTTACAAGAAAAAGAAATATAAAATTTATAATTTAAAAAGTAATTTTAATAAAAATTTTCTTAATAAAAATTTTAGCATAGATAAAAAAAAAGATATCAAGAAGATAAAAAAAATATTTATAAAATTCACTAAAATGAATAAAATAATAAACACAAGTAATCTTTATAAAGTTTTTAGTAAATAGCTCATTTAGATTTACTTTCTTAATTATAATTGATAGTTAGCTTGAGAGTGTTAAGTATAATTAAAAATGACGTATAAAATGAAAAAAACTAAAAATTCAATTAACTTTGTAGCTGAAGTTGGTTGCAATCATCAGGGCAATATGAGACTTGCATTGAAGATGATTGATAAACTTGTAAATTTTTGTGATGTTAAATATGTAAAATTTCAAAAAAGAAACAATAGAGAATTATTAGGTAAAGAAAAATATGATATGCCCCATCCAGTTCCAGCCAATTCTTTTGGCAGAACATACGGCCTTCACAGAGAAAAATTAGAGTTTAGTATTCAACAACATAAAAATATACAATCATACTGTAAGAAAAAAAAAATTGAGTATATGTGTTCAGCATGGGATATCACATCTCTTAAACAATTAATTAAATTAAAAGTTAAACATATAAAAATACCATCTGCATGCAATAATAATGAGGCTTTACTTAAAACACTATTTCAAAAATTTAATGGATATTGCCATGTATCTTTAGGCATGACTACTAAAAAAGAAGAAAAAAAAATTTTTGAATTATCTAAAAAATACAAAAAAAATAAAAAATTAATTTTATACGCATGTACTTCTGATTATCCAGTCAAACAAGAAGATATTTGTTTATTAGAAATTTTAAGATTAAAAAAGAAATACAGTAAAAAAATTCATGCAATAGGATTTTCAGGTCATCATCAAGGTATATCAGCAGATATAGCTGCAGGTACTTTAGGAGTTAAATGGGTTGAAAGACATTTTACTTTAGACAGAACATTAAAAGGAACAGATCATGCTGCATCTTTAGAACCAGATGGAGCCAGAAGAATTAAAAGAGATCTTGAATTATTAATTCAAAGTTTAAAATATAAAAAAAAAGAAATTTTAGATAGTGAATTAGCTCAAAGAAAAAAACTAAAGTTTTCCAACAATTAATAAGGAGTATATTAGGTTAGTTGAGAAAATTACTGTAGATAAAATAAAATAACAAAAAAAGAACATAATAAAATTTTATATTTTACTAACTCTTATATGGAAAAATTTATTAATTTATTAAGCAAAGATAACAAGAAAGATGTAATTTATTTTATAATTCTGAATATAATCTTAATATTTTTTGAGACATTTGGCATAGCTTTAATACCGCTAGCTATTGATCTTGTAATAAGTGACAATCCTTTATTGCCAAAGTACTTAGGTCCAATGAGTGATCTGCTAATTAATATAGATAAAAAAGATTTATTGTTATACATGGCAATTTTTATTGCATTTCTCTTTTTAGTAAAAAATTTATATATTTTAGGCTTAATTTATTATCAAGAAACTCTATCTGTAAAATTTAGATCTGAATTGAAAAAAAAATTTTTTAGTTATTATTTAAATGCACCTTTCGAACTTATTAATTCTTATAGTTCATCACAAGTTTTGAGAAACACAGATGATGAAACATCTAGTTACGTTACTAACTTTTTTCAAATTCTAAAATCATTTAAAGACTTATTCCTTTTTTTATTAATTTTTATTTTACTATTAATTGTGGACTTCACTACAACTTTGATAACAGTTATGTTTTTGCTTTCTATTCTAACTTTGTATTTTTTTTTGTTTCACAAAAAACTTAAAAAAATTGGGGAAGAACGTTTACATGCGAAAAATTTACTAATAAAATGGATTTTACAAAGTTTAAATTCACTTAAAGATATAAAAATTTCTAAAAAAGAAGATAAAGTTTTACAAAAATTTACCAGCAAAGTTGATATTTTTGAAAATTCAAGGAGAAAAATAAATTTTATTGGAGCAATACCCGCTTCTGCTTTTGAATTTATTTTTGTAGTAATTGTTTTTACATTAATTATTTTTTTATCAAATACAGAAGTAGAAAATATTTTACCTATTTTATCGCTATATATAATTTCTTTTATAAGGATGTTGCCTATATTTGCAAAATTTGGACAAGTTTTATCTAGTCTTAGAAGCTCATTTCCTTCGGTTTTACATCTAAATTCTGAATTGCAAAAATTTGAAAAATTCCAAAATTTAGAAAAAAAAATTTTTGATAAAACAATAAAAATAAAATTTGAAAAAAATCTTAATATTGAAAACATCACATTTCAGTACTTAAATGGTGATAAAAAAATTTTTCACAATCTTAATTTATCAATTGAAAAAGGTAAAGCTATCGGATTTGTTGGAAAGTCTGGATCAGGAAAAACAACTTTAATAAATATTATATCGGGACTTTTGAGTCCTTCCAAAGGTCAGATAACAGCGGATGGAGTAGACATTTTTAAAAATATAGATAGTTGGCACAAAAAAATTGGGCTTGTACCACAGGATAATTTTTTATTGGATGATACAATTTTAAAAAATATTATATTTTTAAATGATGAAGATAAAGTTGATGAGAAAAGACTTAAAGATGCAATATATTATTCTGCTTTGTCTGAATTTATAAATGAACTTGAATTGGGTGTTAATACTAATGTAGGCGAAGGAGGAGCCTTGCTCTCTGGTGGACAAATTCAAAGAGTAATCTTAGCAAGACTTTTATATAATGATCCTCAGATATTAATACTAGATGAGTTTACAAACTCTTTAGACCCTGAGAGTGAAAACCATGTTTTAGAAAAGTTGAATTTATTAAAAAAAGAGAAAAATAAAAATTTTTTTATAATATCTCATAAAATCAAACCATTAAAATTGTGTGACGAAATTATTGTTATAGAAAATGGAAAAATTTTGAAAAAATACAATTATAGCGAATTCTATGAAAAATTTAATTTCCTTTATGATTAACTATTTTTTTTAAGTAGATTTATTTAAATATTCTAAAATTATAAAGTAATTTTTGATCGCTAAATCTCCATCTTTTGAAATTAGCAGGCCTTGGTCTTCCAACAAATAATAATTTAATTTCAATTAAAAAATACTTAACAAACATTAAATAATTGTAAGGTTTATATTCAACATTTTTTTTATAATTTACAAATAGATTGGTTAATATTTCTAAGTTATTTGATGTTTTTGCTAAATCATTAGCTAGCTTGAAAAAATTTTTTTTTTTACAAATATTTAATAAGTAAGATTTATTTTTTTTTAGTAAATAATATAAATCATTATAATTTTTAGCTTTAATTCCTAATTTTACTGCACTTAGATATGAACTTGGGCTAGGTCCAAGTTCCTTATTTTTTAATATATACTCATCCCATTTTATTAATTTACTTAGATTAATTACAGGAACATTAAATTTTAATGTATCAACAGAAATTGAACTATAAACGTTTAAAACTACATCGACATTTTTCAAAAAGTCTCTTACATCATGCCCCTCGTGTATTTCTTGATTGGGAAATGTTTTTTTATAAATCTTAGGATCTTCAAATGGGCTCACTTTAAATATAATTTTATAATTATTTTCTAATTTATTAATAAGCTTAGATACTAATTCAATATATTCATATTCTAATTTTAAGTAAGCAAGTCTATCAAATGTTTTTTGCATAACATGTTTTCGAATATAATAGGGAATATTAAACCTTGAGATACCGGAACCAGTAATCAATCTCATATGTGTAGGAATACCTATAACTTTAATTTTTTTTTTAATTTTTTTATTTTTTAAATAATTTTTCTTGTCAAATTTTATACAGCCACTTTCAATTATCTTTTTTTTATGACCTTTTTTAATTAAATATTTTGCATCTAATTTTCCCCATACTAAAACTTTTTTAATCTTTTTCATTATATTGTCGGGGTATTTAGTTTTTTGAATTTTATCTGTATAAAACATTCCTTCAGATGAATGCATAAAAACATCTATATTTTTTTTGTATGCATGTTTTACTATTGGCTCACATGAATTGTAATATAAATTGGGAACAACAACAATATTGGGGTTTATAAAATCTATAGCTGATTTCCAAATGGGTATGTCAAATAAAAAAAGTTTGATGTTATGTTTTGATAAATTATTTTTTAAATTATATAACCCATATAACTCTCGAAATTTATTATCAACTATCCATAAAATTTTCATAAAAACTAAGTCATTAATTAATTAGATCCATTGTTATAATTTTAAAATTTTTTTTAGTCAAAGCAAATTTTGATAGGATTAATATTTTTATCTTTGTTTGACAAAATTAGATTAATGCTTAATTTATTTTTTGATGTTCAGTAAAATTAAAAAATGTCCTTTTTGTGGTAGTAAAAAACTTAAAACAATAAGTAATAAGAATTTAACAAATAATTTCTATATTCAAGAGATTATCTCTGACTTAAAAATATCCTTTAATTTATTAAAAAAAAAATTAGAAAAAAAAAGATGTAAAGACTGTTACTCAGTTTTCTTTTCAAATTGGTTTAATGATAAAATACAGAAAAAAATTTTTTTATCAATTTATGGTCAACACAACATGGGTTGGCAAAATTTTTATGATTTCAAAAATAAGTTATTAAGCCCTAATCATGGAGATCTTTATAAGGATCTTAAAAATAAAATAAAATTTAAGACATACGGAGAATATGGCTGTCCATTCAATGGTCTAATGTTCGATTTACTTAAAGAAGAAATAAAAGATAAAGTCTATTTAAAAAAATACATAAATTTAAATGTAAAACATCTATCAGGTAAAGTAAGAAACTTTGATATAAAAACTAAAACAAAAAAAAAGAAAATATTAATACCAAAAATAAATAGAATTTCTGATAAAATTTTCGTAGTAGATTCTTCTCATTTAATTTGGGGAAAAAATGATATAAGTGAGAATTGTGGTAGTTTAGCTTTAGCAGATAAAATTTTTGATTTTCATTTATTTGACTCAGAAGAAAAAAAATTAAAAACAAAAAAAATTGATTTATTTGGTTTCTTTATGACTTTGGATCACTGTAAAGAACCTTTAAAATTATTAGAAAAAGTTTTAAATATTTCTAAATATGTCGTAATTCATGCACATACTAATACCGATATTACTGCACAACATAAATTTGTGCTTACGAAAGAGATAAAATTTTTTCTAAAAAAGAAAAAAATATATAATCTTGATCTTACTGAAACGATAGAGAAAGACCCTTTGCGAAATAAAGGTATTAACTATAAAACCAATGAAATTTATTTATTATGTTCAAAAAATAAAAATAACATATACAAATATGATGTTTAATATTTCTAATTAAGAATAATATGACTAAATTAATCGCAGAGATTGGATGGAATTTTCTTGGTGACATGTCTATTGCTAAAGAAATGATTTCAGCTGCAAAAGAGTCGGGTGCAGATTTTGCAAAATTTCAGACATGGTCAACTAAAGATTTAGTAGATGGTCCATGGCACAAAGACAATAGAATTAATCTATACAAAAAAGCGGAACTTTCAGAAGATGATCATTATGAGCTTAAAGAGTTTTGTCAAAAGAAGAAAATTATTTTTTTAACGTCTGTTTTTAACAAAAAGTATTTAAATTTTTTAAAGCCCCTCAAACTAAAGACTATAAAGGTAGCGAGTATGGAAATAACAAACTTTGAATTATTGAGGGAGATGAATAAAATATATAAGAATATTATAATCAGTACAGGCGCATCAAAAATTGAAGAAATTAAAAAAGTTTTTAAATATGTTGATAAAAAAAAATGTGTACTCATGCACTGTGTTTCAGCATACCCCACACCGGCTGAAAACATAAATTTACCAAGAATCAAAATTTTAAAAAAAATTTGTAAAAGGATAGGTTATAGTGGTCACATGATAGGTATTAGTGATGCATTAGGAAGTTTAGATTATGACCCTATTTATATTGAAAAACATTTCACAATTGATAAAAAATTACCTGGTAGAGACAACCAGTTATCTATCTTGCCTCATGAAATGAAAATTTTGTCGAATTATATTAAAGAACATAAAAAAATTAGAGAATATAAAGGATCAAATTATCAAAAAATTGAAAAAGAAGTTAGGCTTAACTATCGAAACAGGTGGAGCAATTTAAAGTAAGTTAAATTTCTGTAAATTATTAAATATTTTTATTTTTACTTAAATACTTAAATATAAGATCCAAATTAGAAAAATGATCAATATTTTTTTCATTTATAGATATTTTAAATTTTTTTTCTATAGCACTTAGAAGTTTGGTATGCGTTAAGCTATCCCATTTATGATGGCTGTTTAATGCAATATCAGACAAATTATTTTTTTTGTTAATTTTATATGATGTTTTGAGCGTTTTATTCAAAAATTCAATAAGATTTTTAATTTCTAATTTACTTTTTTTCACTTATTTTTTTTTTGGCTATTTTGATTAAATCATCAACGTTTAATTTTAAATTTTGATTTAAAGGAAACTTTTCAATGCGAAATAAATAATTTGGTATCATATATTCTGGAATATTCTTTTTTAGGTAAATATCAATAGATTTTTTGTTAAATTTCTTATTATCTGTAAATAGAGCAACAATTATTTTATTAAAAGCGATAGTGTGAACTTTTTTTATACCATACCTAGTTAAACTAGAAGATATTTCATCTAATTCAATTCGGTGACCATTTATTTTTATTTGATTATCAACTCTGCTTTTGAAATATATTTCATTATTAAAAACAAAAGCATAATCTCCTGTTTTGTAATAAGGTTTATGCTTAGTTGAAAAAAAAAATTTATTTTTATTATCTTTTTTATCTAAATAGCCCTGAGCTATTTGATTGCCATAAATAATTATTTCGCCTTTTTTTTTTGAAAATTTATTATTATCTAGAAGCCTTATTTTCATTCCAGGTATGGGTGTTCCAATTGGAATACTATGAAATTTGTTGTTACTTAAATCTTTATATTGAACCTCTTTTTGTGTGCAAGATACGGTTGCTTCAGTGGGTCCATATGCATTGATTATTCTTATGTTTTTTTTTGCTTTAAAGATATTTTTAACCTGAGACTTAAGTAGCGCTTCTCCACAAAAAAAAATTGATTTAAGTGATTTTAAATTTTTTGCTGTCAAATCTGATGAGTTTTTAATTACATCAATCAATGACGGCACACAAACAAGGAAATTAATTTTTTTGTTTTTTATAAATCGTCCAGGAAATAATTTATCATAAGTTGTAATTGCTGGGACAAGAGTTCCTCCTGAACATAAAGTACCATATATGTCAGCAACACTTAGATCAAAACTAATTTCTGGAAATTGTGAACAGTTATATCCTTTTTTAATATTAAAGTTTAAACTTAACCATCTAACATAATGATCTAAAGAATTTCTTGAAATGCATACTCCCTTAGGTTCCCCGGTAGATCCAGATGTAAAAATGATATATGCTAATTTATTATTTTTTTTTACATTTATTTTATAATTTTTGTTTAGATTTGATAAATTTTTTTCAGTAAAAAAAATTTTTTTGGGAAAAATTTTTTTATAAAAATTAAATTTGTTACTATTACAAATAATTATATTTGCTTTTCCTTTAGTAATGATTTTTACAATTCTTTTTGAGGGAAGATTAGAAGATATTGGAATATATGTACCTCCTGACATCAATACTCCAAATATTGATACATAACTGAGAATATTTTTTTCTCCGATAATAGCTGTTATAGAATTTTTTTTTTTTAACAAAATTTTGTTTGAAATATCCAAAACCATATTAAAAAAGGCTTTATAAGTATAATTTTTATTCGTTTCTTTTATTGCAATTGTATTTGGAAATTTCTTCGAAATTTGTGAAAATTTTTTTAAAGTAAAACCGGTTATCATATTATGAGTTTTTTTTTACAAATGAGTATTTATTTTTTTTTAGAAACATTAAGCCTAAATTATGTAAATCTTTAAGTTTCACACAAAAGCTTTTACCATATTTTACTTTTTCAACATTAAGAGTTTTTTTTAAATTATTTAATTTATCAAAAATTAAATTAAAATTTGAGACATACTTATTATTTTTTTTAGCAAAATATTTAATTGAAATATCTTTAATTTTATTAGCCTCAATTTTTTTTTTCTTAATAGTTATCCATTTTCTATAAGGCACTCCATGTAACGCTTCTAAATGGTGTAAATAAGTAGCACCTTGTATTGGATCACATCCAAGTAATAATAATTTAAAATTATTTAGTTTCATAAATTCAAAATCTGATCCTTTTCCTATAGATATGTTTTCTTTCGAAAGATTTAAAATTTTTGCATTAGGGCCTATTCCAATGTGATTGTGAATTAAACATCTGCTTCTAATTAGATTTTTTTCTTTAGAAAATTTTTTATTTAAGGATCCAATTTTACTAGAAAATACAAATTTCTTTTTATCAAATATGAATTGGTTTTTTTTTTCTAATATATAAAAAGGCATAACTATAGTTCCTTTATTTCCAATTATTTTTTTTAATGATGAAATAACAATATCGGGTAATTTTTTGTTATTTAATCCAAATCTTGATAAATCAGAATAAACTAATATTTTATCATTTTTTTTTATACCTAAGTTTTTGATATGATCTAAAATATATTCTTTTAGGTTTTTTTTCATTTTAATGTTAATTAGACATTTATAATTAATTATTAAAATTAAGAAAGTTAATTAATTTACTGTTATTCGATGGATAAAAAAAAATTTTTAAAACTTGGAAAAAAATTATGGCCACTTAACAGAAGTCTTACAGGTGAGGGTGTAAATCAGACGCTTAAAATTTTAAAAAATTACAACAAAAAACTTAAGATTATTAAATTCAAATCTGGGCAAAAAGTTTTTGATTGGACAATTCCAAAAGAGTGGGTGGTTAATGAAGCGTGGATAAAAGATGAAAATGGAAAAAAAATTATTAATTTTCAGAATAATAATCTCCACCTTGTAGGATATTCTACATCAATAAAAAAAAAATTTTTTTTAAAACAATTTATTAAAAAATTACATTTCCATGAAAATCAACCTAACGCAATACCATACGTGACATCATATTATAAAAAAGATTGGGGATTTTGCTTAACATATAATCAATTAAAAAAGATGAACCAAAAAAAAAAATATGAAGTTTATATAAATTCAAAATTTAAAAAAGGTTTTCTAAACTGTGCAGAAATTTACTTGCCTGGAAGATCAAAAAAAGAAATTCTTTTTTCTACTTATATTTGTCACCCTTCTATGGCCAACAATGAACTTTCAGGACCAATATTATCAATATTTTTGTCAAAATGGTTAAACAGTATAAAAAATAGAAAGTGGAGTTACAGGTTTATTTTTGTACCTGAGACTATAGGTTCAATAGCATATTTATCAAAAAATTATAAAAAATTAAAGAAGAATGTAATTGCAGGTTACGTACTAACATGCTTAGGTGATGAGAGATCATATTCGTTTCTCCCTTCAAAATTTAAGTATTCAATAGCTGATAAGATTGCAAGACAAGTTTTAAAAAAAAACGTAAAATCCTTTAAAGAATATACATGGCTTGATAGTCGAAGTGATGAAATACAATTTTGTTCACCTGGAATTGATCTTCCTGTAGCATCACTAATGAGAACAAAGTATGCCGAATATCCAGAGTATCACACCTCTCTCGACACATTTGGAAGAGTTGTAACTACAAATGGATTGAACGGAAGTTTAAATATTTTGAAAAAAATAGTTTATAAATTTGAGAAATCTGAATTTCCTATAGCTAAATACAAATGTGAACCTCAACTAGGTAAAAAGGGTTTATATCCAAGTTTAAGCAAAAAAAATACTATTAAACTGGATACAAGATTAATTCAATATTTTCTTTCATATAGCGATGGACAAAATTCAATATTAGACATATCACAAAAGTGTAAAACATCTTTAGCAAAAATTTTAAAAATAGAAAAAATTTTAAAAAAGAAAAAATTAATTTCATATTTACAGTAGTTTAAGTTTATAATAATGAAAAAAGAATACTTAGTAACAGATCTCTATCATTTAGAAAAATATAATGATCGTATTTCAAAAAGATATTTAGAGATTCCTGTTTTTGATAAAAAAAATAAACTTAAAAATAATATTTTTTTTAAAAAATGGAAAAGTTACAAAGAAAAAATAAGAGATCATAATAAAAATGTGAAACTATATAAATTTTATTTAGAAAAATTAACTATTTATTTGAATAAATATCACAATAAAAAATTTTCAAAAAGATACTGGGAAATAATTTTAACTCCATGGCTTTGGTTTTTTGTTTCGTCTGTAACCTTTAAGTGGAGCTTAATAAGCTCTATTAAACCAAATAGATTTATATTTTTAAAAAAAAAAATTGATCTTAATGAAATAATACCAATAGGTGTTGAGGATTTCCATAAAATGTCCTTAAGTCATTTTTGGAATCATCATATATTTTCAAAGATAGTGGAACATAGTTTTTCCAAAAAAATTGCAGTGAGGAAAATAGAGGTTCCAAAAAATATAAAAGAAAGAGACATTATTTACAAAAAACTTGAAAATAAAACACTTAAAGAAAAAGGTGCTTTTCTTATACAAAAATTATTAAATTTCATACCACAAAAAAAAGATTACCTAATTTTTTCAACTACTATGTCTAATATTCAAGAGATTTATTTAAATTTTTTAGTCAATAAATCATTTTTATTTTATAAGGTTCTCAGACCAAATTTTTTTTTAGGCAAAATAAAAAAAAATATAAAAAGAAAAAAATTTAAAAGATTAGTTCCTAATAAAAAAGGTATAGAAAATTTTTTAAGTGAAGAAATTTTAATGAACTTACCATCTTCATATTTAGAAAATTTTAGTATAATTGAAAAAATAGTTGAAAATATTCCATTTCCAAAAACACCAAAAAAAATATTTACCTGCCTTGGGTTTAACAGAAGTACATTGATGGATAGATATATTGCGAAAAATTTGGAAAATGGCACTTCACTAATATTGGCTCAACATGGAGGAAACTATTTTCAACAAAAAATTCACATTGATACTGAATACGAGCCAAAGGTTTCAGATAGATATTTAACCTGGGGTAATGTTAAAAATAATAATGCAGAAGCCATTGGAGTTATAAAAAAAATAGATAATAAAAAAAGTAGCTCAAATAAAATTATTTTGGAAGTAAGGGTTGCTAAGGGATATACCAGACTCAAAATAGATAGTGGTTTTTTGGAAAGTAAAAAATATTCAGATAGTTTGTGTAAATTTTTTTCATACATTAAAAACAGTAAGATAAATGATGATTTATATGTAAAATTACATCAAGTAAAATGGCTTTGGGACGAGAAAAAACAATTTCAATCCTGCAATCCATATTTAAATTTTTTAGATGAAAGAAAAAAAATGATTAATGAAATAAATTCTGCAAAATTAATCATTCAAACCTTTTGTGGCACAGGCCATCTTGAATGTTTGGCAGCTAACAGACCAACAGTAATTTTGTTTGTAAATGATATAAAACTTTATAATGAAAAATCAAAAAAATATTTCGAAAAATTCAAAAAAAATGGTATCTTGCATACAACTCCATTATCTCTTTTCAAATTTTTAACAAAAATGAACAGTAAAGACAAAATTGAGCATTGGTGGAATAATAAAAAAAGACAAGAATTACTTGATAAATATAGATATGATTTTGGTTTTTTAAATAAAAATAAAATAGAAGATATTAAAAATATAATAGTGAATGAATAAAAAAATTTTTGTTATTACAGGTTCAGCAGGTTTTATTGGTTTTCACCTATCATTAAAACTTTTAAAAAATGGGTATCAGGTTATTGGAATTGATAACTTAAATAATTATTATGACATTAATCTAAAAAAAAATAGAAATAAGATTCTCAAAAAATTTAAAAATTATAAATTTGAAAAAATAGATATCAAAAATTCAAAAAAGCTAGATAGCGTTTTTAAGAAAAAAAAAATTTATTGTGTAATAAATTTAGCAGCACAGGCGGGTGTGAGGTACTCCCTAATAAATCCGAAGTCATATATTGATAATAATATTTTGGGTTTTTTTAATGTTTTAGATGCAGTAAGAAAAAACAAAATACAAAAATTTGTCTATGCAAGTACTAGTAGTGTTTATGGTTTACAAACTAAATTTCCCCTTAAAGAAAAATTTAATACAGACAAACCTATACAGTTGTATGCTGCTACAAAAAAATCTAATGAAGTAATGGCTGCTTCTTATAGCCATCTATATAAAATAAATACAATTGGTTTAAGATTTTTTACTGTTTATGGTCCATGGGGACGCCCAGATATGGCGCTTTTTAAATTTACAAAAAATATCTTAAAAGGAAAGCCAATTGATATATTTAATAAAGGAAAACATATAAGAGATTTCACATATGTTGAAGACATAGTAAATGGGATTTTTAAAATAATTTTAAGTAAAAAAATAAATTCAAATTCAAAAATTTACAACATTGGTAATGGAAAGAAAATTTCTTTGCTTAAATATATTCAATTAATTGAAAAAAATTTGATGAAAAAATCAAAAAAAAATTTTTTGCCTTTACAAAAAGGAGATGTAATCAAAACTCATTCAGATACAAGTTTATTAAAAAAAGATTACAAGTATTATCCTATGTCAAGTGTAGAATATGGTGTTAAAAAATTTATAGATTGGTATCTCTCATACTATAAATAAAATGATCAAAGCAAATCCACTTATTACCGTTTATATTACAAATTTTAATTATGGAAAATTTGTTAAAAAAGCAATTAATAGCGTACTTAATCAAACTTTTAAAAATTATGAACTGATTATTATTGATGATGGGTCAAAAGATAAATCTATAGAAATAATTAAAGAATTTCAAAATAAAAAAAATATACAAATTATCTTTCAAAAGAACAAAGGGCTGGTTGTTTCAAATAACTTAGCTTTAAGGTTATCAAAAGCAAAATACATAATGAGGTTAGACTCTGATGATTGGCTTGATCCGCACGCTCTAGAAATTATGTCAAATATATTAGAAAGAGATAAAAAAATTAGCTTAGTTTTTCCTGATTATTATGAAGTAGATAAAAATGGTAAAATTTTAGATCAAGTAAGAAGACATGATTTTAAAAAAGTAAAACTACTAGATCAACCAGCTCATGGAGCTTGCACAATGATAAGAAAAGAAAATCTTATAGACATAGGCGGCTATGATGAGGAATTTAGTTGTCAAGATGGTTATTATTTGTGGTTAAAATTTATTAAAAAATATGTTGTTAGAAATGTAAATCTACCACTTTTTTATTATAGACAACATGAAAAAAGTTTGAGTAAAAATAATAAAAAAATTCTTTCAAACAGATCTAGAATAATTTCAAAATTACAAATTAAAGAAAAAAAAAAGAAAGTTTTATCAATTTTACCTATTAGAGGTTTGCAGTTAAATCCTAACAGTTTGGTACTTAAAAAATTAAAAAATAAGCCACTTGTTTTTTTTACAATTGACTCAATTTTAGGTTCTAAATTAGTAAATAAATTAGTTATTACATCTCCTGATGATGAATTATTAAAGATAATAAAAAAAAAATATAAAAATAAAGTAATTATAATTAAAAGGCCTGAAAAGTTTGGGTTTATAAACACTGAACTTAAAAAAACTATCAATCATACGCTTAAAAAAATTAGAGCCAAAAAAATTAGATATGATTATATAATGCATGTTTCATTTAGAACTCCTTTTTTATCAACACAAGTAATTGATGATGGTATTAATACATTGCAACTTTTTAATTCCGATAAAATTATTTGTGTTACCCATGAAAACCATCAATATTACAAACATGATGGATCAGGATTAAAAAGATTAACAAGATCATCTAATCTCAAATTAGAGAGAGACTCAATTTACAAACAGGTTATGGGGTATACAATCACAAAAAAAAAATTATTTTTTAGTAAAGATGACAATTTAAAAATCGGGCATATAGTATTAAATAACAAACAATCTTTTGAAATAAATTCAGAAAACGATTTAAAAATTTCAAATAGTATAAATTTAAACCAAGCCTAAAAAAATTTATTTAATTTGTTTTTTAAGTTATACATTATTAAATGCAATTTAAAATAAGTATAAGAAAAGCAAACTTTAAAGATACTAGATTTCTTTTAAAAATTCATAATGAGTCTGTTAAGAGAAAGTTTATCAATTCTACAAAAATTAATAATAAAAATATATATATATATGGGACAGATGGTTTAAAAATAAACTTAAATCGAAAAATTTTATAACATTTATAGGAAATAAAAATCAAAAAAAATTTGGTTACGTGAGTTTTGATGAAATAAAAAAGAATATTTTTGAAGTAAGAATTGGCAATTTACCAAATTTTTATAATAAAGGTCTTGGGTCCTTAATGTTATCAATATCACTTAAAAAATTTTTTAAAAAATATAAACCAAAAAAAATAATCTCAGTTGTTAAAAAATTTAATAAACGTTCATCTAAATGTTTTTTGAAAAATGGGTTCAAGAAAAAAAAAATAAATTATCAAAAGTATTCTTTTTTAAGTAAATTTGATTTAAAAAATGATGAATATTTTGAGTTAAATAAATTAACTAAATAATAATATTTAGATATTATAAAATTTTTTGTTCATATAGTATAAGTCAGCTCCAAAGGCAGTTCCTTCAAAAATATTATTGTTATTGACTTCTATACCCACAAGCCTAAAATTATTTGGTACGAGATGCTTTTCTATATCACTAAATAAAAAATACTTTTCATAAACATCGTTAAAAATAATTTCAGCTATTATAATCTTAATATTATTATTTTTTAAAGCACCAATACTTCCTTCAAGAATTTTTTCCTCATAACCTTGAGTATCCATTTTTAATAAATCAATTTCATTTACTTTTTTTGTATTAATATAATCATCAAGAGTAGAAACTTTTACTTTTTGTTTTGAAGCAACAAATGTAGTGTATCTTTTGTTTTTATTTGCATACCAATCTTTATTTGTATTAAGATTGTAAAATGATGATTTTCCTGGTGCATCTGTTATATTAAAATCTCTAGTTTCAATTTTATTTCCTAGAGCAAAATTGTTACAAAAAACATTATTATCCTCTTTAAATTTTGAGTGCATAATATCAAATACAGCTTTATTAGGTTCAAAAGAGTGTATTATTGGGTCATTAAAAATTTTCTTAAATTTTTCAATTGATTGACCGGTGTTTCCACCTACATCAAAGATACTTGGGTTTTTGTAATTAATTTTTTTTGATAAAAGTTCATTCAGATCAATATTTTCAAACTTTTTATTTATTCTTGAAATATTATAACCAAATTTATTTATTAGTTTTTTAATTATTTTTCTCATTTTATTAAACAATATCTAATTGAAATTAATTATAATTAAAGAATAATCTTGTAAATATTGATAATTATAGCTAATTAATACTTCTTAATCCAATACTAATAAATTAAATTAATAATTTATTCCTTATGAAACAATTTTTTATTAGAATCGCTCTTTTTATATTACTGATCAAAGTAAAACTAAGAATTCCCAATGTTGCCAATAAGCTGAGTAAAATTAGGTGTAATGAAAAAGCATTCTAAAGAGTTTTCAAAATTAAATAAAAATTATGATGATGAATTAATAATAGCTTGATCAATAATGAAAGAATTTGAAAAAAAAATATTAGAAAATTTTAAACTTTCCCAAGAAAATTATAAAAATAATTTTAAAAGTTACCATTGGAATTACCAAATAAATAAAAAAGAAAATTTGTATAGAATTGAAAATCTTAAAGATTTCAGAAAAAATGATTTATCTTATGGGCTAGATGATCAATTTTATTCATCAGAACAAACAACTTCTTTTTTTGATAATTTGATAAATGATTATGGTGAAAATTATATTCTTAATTTATTAGATGAAGAAAACGTGGGTAATTGTATTGGATCTTTTATTTATAAAAATAAGTATTATTCAGCAAATGAACTATTCCATATAAAATTTTTATCATTAATAAAAGGTCATACTAATTTAAATAGTGAAAGTATCATTTGTGAAATTGGACCAGGATATGGAAGCTTTGCCAGTAAACTTATTAAATCATTTAATTCAAAAGTAGTTTTGATTGACTTACCAGAATCAAATTTTTTAAATGCATTTTATTTGAAAAAAATTTTTCCAAATAAAAAGTTTTTTTTATCAATAGATACATTAAATAATAAGATTAAAAAAAGTGACATATTGGAAAATGATATAATCATACTTAATCCATGGGATAAAATATCTGATATAAATTTTAATCTATTTGTAAATTCAAGATCCATGATGGAAATGAATAGAGAAACTATAAACTTTTATTTTAAATTTATTCAAAAAAATTCAACTAAAGATAGTTTTTTTTTATGTATTAATAGATATTATAAAGATACAGTTGGATATCCTATAGAGTTGCACAATTATCCATTTGATAAAAATTGGAACACAATTATTTCTCAAAGTTCCTGGAATCAAGATCATATTCACTTTCTTTTTTTAAAAAGAACATCTGAAAATGAAGGAAATATAATAGATGAGCTCAAAAAAATAAGAGAAATCTCAAGATTAAAGGTTAAGGATGATCCTCGATTAATAAGAAGAATTACACCAAATTTTTTATATAAAATATATAAAAAAATCAAATTTTTTTTTTTAAAAAGGTAGATGTTAAATAACACTTTAGTAATTTTGGATTTAAATAAAAATTATGATCTATTTGAAAAAAAAGTTAAATTTGTAAGTTTAAATAAAGGATTAATAAACTTAGAAAATTGTGAACAAATATATTTAAAAAAGTTTCAAAAAGATAAAAATAATGTTTATAAAAAATTATTATCAGTACTCTTAAAAGTCACTCCTAAAAATAAAAAGATACCCTTGATAGAATTAGAAATTAATAATTTAAGAAATGATAGATATGATTTTATTGACAGAATAATTAACCTAACAATAGTTAAAAAAATTATTTTATTAGGTGGATTTACTAAAATAAAAATTATTTCCGACAATAAAAGTACATTAGAAATATTTGATAAATTAAACATTAAAATAGAAAAAATAGACTTTTCTAAAAAAAAAAAATTAAATTTTTTTCGATTAAAATTATTAAAATTTTATTTGAAAACGTTATTTGTTGTAATATTTCTAAAATTTAAAAAAGAGGATCAGATAACAAAAAAAAAATCTGAATTTTTTTTCTCAATTCACCCTAATAAATTTATGTATAATAAAAAAAATTTAGATAAAGAATTTTTTTTTAATTTTTTACTGACTGATGAGACTCATTTAAATCACAATATATGTAAAATTTTTAAGATTATTAAAAATAATCAATTTAAAAATACAATTAATGTTGAAAGTTTTATTTCAATTAAATATTTGTTGTGTTTAATCCTAAAAAATATATTTGTGAAAATAAACTATGATTTTCATTCAAATGAATTGAAGTTTGATGGTCTTGATTTTAACAATGAAATTAAATTTTTTTATATAAGCTCTCTTTTAAATAGATTTAAATTGAATATTTATGAAAACGCTATCAAAGCTTTATTAAAAAAATTTGATATTCAAACTGTTCATATGTATTTATTTGAATATAGTTTTGGTTTTTATCTTATTAATAAAATTAAAAACTTTTCAAAAAAAATTATGATAATTGGATATCAACATGGGGTATTTTCGAAAAATTTAATGTGGCTTGATTTTCTTGGGTCGATCAGAAATAATAAAAATTATTTACCCAATAAGATTTTGGCATCAAATATTTACAGCGCAAGAGACTATAAAGAAAAACTTAAAAAAATCCCTGTTAAGATACCTAAAGAATATAAAAAAAAAACAAAAGCTTTTGTTGATGAAATAAAAATTAAAAAAAAATCAAACAATATCATTGTACTTCCAGGCACTCATGATATTAGTGATCTATACTATTTTTTTAAAAATTCTGAGAAATTAAAAAAAAAAAAAATTTTTTTTAAATTACATCCTAAAAACAAATTTTTATTTGAAAATTCAAGAAATATTTATGCAATTAAGAGTCATAAAATTAAATATTTTTCTGAAATAATAATTTCTCAAACTTCATCTTTGATCTACGATTTTTTAAAGATGAAAAAATTTTTTTTTGTGGTAGATTTTGATTACAAGACAGACTTGTTAAATAAAAAAATTTTAAATAAGACCATATCGTTAAACAGAAAAAAAACCCATGAAAAAGTTATTACTTTCAAAATTTAAAAATAAAAAATTTATAGTAGGCATTGTTGGTCTAGGTTACGTAGGATTACCAATTTGTGAGAGATTTTCTAGAGTAGGAGTTGAAGTTATTGGTGTTGATAATAACTCTTCTAAAATTAATACTCTCAAAAGAGGATCTTCATACATTAAAAGTAGTAAACTTAAAAATTTCAATTATTTTAATAAAAATAAAAAAAATTTAAGTACCAATTACAAAATTTTAACAAAATGTGACGCAATACTAATTTGTTTACCAACGCCATTAAAAAATTACAGACCTGATATGAGTTATGTTTTTAATTGTGCTAAAAAATTAAAAAAGATTATTAAACCTTATCAACTTATTGTTTTAGAAAGTACAGTTTATCCTGGAGCCACTAATGATTTGATAAACATAATCAAACAAAAAAAACTTAATATTGGAAGTAATTTTTTTGTTGGTTATTCCCCTGAAAGAGAAAATCCTGGAGATAAAAGTTTTAGTTATAAGAAAACCCCTAAGGTAATCAGTGGATTTTCTAAATACTGTCTTATTCTAATGGATGCTTTATATAAACATATAACTTTTAAGCGTGTTAAATCAGAGGATTTGAAGTCTGCAGAGTTATCAAAGCTTTTAGAAAATCTTTATAGGTCAGTAAATATAGGGTTAATTAACGAGCTTAAAATTATTTGTGAATATCTTAAAATTGATATTTTCAAAGTTATTGATTTAGCTGCAACCAAAAATTTTGGATTTCAAAAATTTTTACCAGGTCCAGGGTTGGGAGGTCATTGTATTCCAATTGATCCATATTATTTATCCTGGATATCAAAAAAAAAAGGTTATGACCCTAAGTTTATTCCATTAGCAGGAAAAATAAATACTATGATGCCATTATGGGTTGTTAATAAAATGTTGAGTAGTCTCAAGAGTCTTAAACAAAAAATTTTAATTCTAGGAGTTGCTTATAAAAAAAATGTAGATGATGATAGGGAGTCACCTTCATTTGAAATTATGAAAATTTTGAAAAAAAAGAAGGTTAATTTTGAATATAATGACCCGTATTTTGACAAAATTAGAAAAGGAAGACAAAATAAAATTAATAAAAAATCAATAATATTAAATAAGAATAATTTAAAGAAATTTTCTGCAGTTCTTTTAGTTACTGATCATGACAAATATGACTATAAATTTATAGCTCAAAATTCTAAGATTGTTTTTGATACTAGGGGCGTTTACAAAAAGTTTGCTTTTAAAAATATTGTTTATTGTTGAATTATGGAGAAAAAAATTTTAAATTTAAATATTGGCTGTGGCGATATATTTATATCAAATGCTAGCTGGATTAATTTAGACTATGAGTCTAAAGATGAAAACGTAATAAAATGTGATATTTTAAATAAACTACCCTTTAAAGAAAATTCTATTTCCAATATTTATTCCTCTCATTTTATTGAACATATACCTTTATATAAAATTGACTATTTTTTTAAAAGCTGTTTTAAAATATTAGAACATAAAGGGGTGATAAGATTAGTTACACCTGATTTTTTTGAAATGACCAGTTCTTACATTGAAGCAAATAATCAAAATAATTATGAATTGGCGGAATTTATTAAAATTGAAATATTAGATCAATTAGTCAGAACTCGAGAGGGTGGAGGACTTCGAATTGCCTTCAATAGATTTGTAAAAAATGACAATAATAAAATGATCGAAGTAGTTAATCAACGATTAGGACATGACCTGAGACAAGAAAAAAAAATTGATTATTTGATAAATAAAAAAAATTATTTTAAAAAAATTAAGATAAAGTTTTTTGATATTTATATAAAATCAATATTAAAACTATTACCTAAAGCATTTAGCAACCAAAATGTAAGCCTTGCAAAAGTTGGGGAAAACCATAAGTGGTTATGGGATTTTAATGATATAAAAAAAAAATTGAATTCAGTTGGATTTATCAATATCAGTAAAAAAAAGTTTAATGAAAGTAATATAAATAATTTTCCTTTTGAGCTAGATCAAAAAGAAAACTTTCCCAGAAAAGGGATACAATCTATGTATATTGAAGCTGAAAAATATTAGTGTACTTCTTATTTTCTTTATAAATAGATTTATACTTTAAATTACTTAGTAGAGACTAGTTTTTAATTAGATACTTATAATCATTAATTGATTTGTTAGTATTAAAAATTAAGTCATATTTCTTTAAATCTTTAAGTTTTGATTTTATTAACTTATTTTTAGATTTATAAATTTTAAAGATTGTTTTTGCATATTCTTTTGTATCGAAGCATTTGACCAAGTATCCATTTACCCCATTTTTAATCAATGTTTTTGAACCAGTAGACATAAAACTGATAATTGGCAATTCACTAGATAGTGCCTCTAATATTGTTATGCCAAAAGATTCAATTCTAGATAAATGTAAATAAATTGTGCTTGATTTGTAATATTTGATTAATTTCGAATTAGGAAAAAAAAACTCATTATTTTTTATTTCTTCTACAAGTTTAAAATTATCTCTATGTTTTGAAATAAATTTATTATTATTTAAATTAGTTACATTTCTACCAATAATAATCCATTTAAAATTTATTTTATTTATTAATAGTTTACCGATTTTTTCGACAAAATCAAAACCCTTTTTTTTTTCAGCATATCTGGCAACAGTTATTAGTGTAAGTTTTTTAGTTTTTTGAGTTTTATATTTTTTAAATTTATTAAGATCAACACAGTCAGGAATTCTTAATATTTTTTTTTGTGGGAAATTTAATTTAATAAGATCATTTTCAATTTCTTTTGATATAGAATGTACTCTATCAACGAATTTTAAATTTTTTTTAAGCATTTTGTCATAGTTTAAATCCAATCTATATCCGTATCCTATTTTTTTGTTTAATTGAATATCTGCACCATGAAAAGTAAAAACAACCTTTTGATTTAATTCCCTAAGTATTTCAAAGATTATAAGAGTTTTAAAATTTACTGAATGAAAATGCCAAATATCATAATTTTTAGAGTCTATTATCTTAGCAATATAACCTTTTAAAAAAAAATTAAATTTAATTTTAAAATAATATCTTAATATATAAGTCGAATTCAAAATTATTTTATTAAAATTTTTTATTTTATATAATTTTTTTTTATAAAATCCTTTTTTTGTATTCCATATGTCTATTTTGTGACCTTTTCTAGAGATAGAATTTGCTAAATTATGAGTTTGTATTTCTGCCCCACCAACTATAGGTAAAAATGTTGAGGGTATAAATGCAATTTTTAGATTTCTGCTCATTTATTTTAATTTTAAAGATAATTCTTTTTAATTTTATCGCTCATAAAATATTTTTTAGCTTTTAAATAATCTTCCAAGATATCTACTGAAAAAGTATCAGATTTTATTGTAAAAGTTCCTACTTTTAAATTGTTTTCTAAAGCTCTTAACAATTCAATAGACTCAATTTTTTCATTTTTAGAAGGTTTAAGGTTTGCGTATTTGCTTAAAGATTTTTTGGTAAATGCGATTATGGATAAATGTTTGTAAAAGAGTTTATTGGTAGACTTAAAATAAAATGGTAGTTCAGCTCTACTCATCCATCGTACTTGATTATTTTTATCAAATACTAATTTTACGATATTTTTAGACGAACCATTTTTCATTAAAATATTTGGTAAAACGATCTCAAATTTATTCTTTTTAAAAAATTTTATTGTATTATCTATCTGTTTAGGATCAATTAGAGGTTCGTCACCTTGGACATCTATAATAATGTCGTTATTTTTAAGATTTAATTTTTTTGCTGCTTCAGCTATTCTTTCTGTTCCATTGATATGTTTTGAGCTTGTCATTATAACTTTTGATGAAAATTCTTCACATTTTTTTTTTATTTTTGTTGAGTCGGTACACACATAAACTTCTGAGCAAATTTTTGACATCATTGCTCTTTTGTATGTATGCACAACCAAGGGGAAATTATCAATTTCAAGCAAAGGTTTATTCTTAAGTCTTTTTGAATTTAGTCTTGATGGAATAAGTATAACAGTTCTTGTCATTATTTAATTATTTTGTGAGAAAATCTTCATATAACTTTACATATTTTTTAGAGACAAATTCATTGGAAAAATTTTTTTCAACATTTATTCTTGCTTCTAAACCCAATTTGTTGTCTTTATCTTTAATTTCTTTAAAACACCATTTTATTCCATCTAAAAAATCTTTTTTGTTATTAATATCTGCAAGATACCCAGTTTCTTTATGTTTTATTGCTTCTTGTGCACCTGTATGTTTGAACCCAATACTTGGGGTATTGCAACTTCCTGCCTCAATGATTGTCTGGCCAAAAGATTCAAATTGACTTGGAATTACTAGTAGGTCGGCTGCAGAATATAATAGTCTAAATATCATTTCATTGTCAGTGCTGTTTAATAAATAGTTTGAATAATTTATTGGTATTTTATTAATATCTTTTTCACTAATATTTCCAATTATTACTAATCTATACTTACCTGTTTTAAAACTTTGGTCGTTTAAAACTTCTAGGAGTATATCAAATCCTTTTCTTTTATCTGAAGTTCCATTTGCTGCTGAAAAAATTATTACTTTTTCATCAATACCAAAGCCAAGTAAATTTCTAGAAGTATCTTTATTAATATTTTTCCATTTTTTAGTATCAATACATGGTGGTATTGTGTGAATTTCAAATTTATTAAATAAATAACTTTCCTTTACTTTGTTTGCTAACCAATTACTTACACAAACAATCTTAATTTTATTATTAAGTTTTTTTTTTCGTTGCCATGTTGAGTGGTATAAATCAAAAAATCTTTTTTTTTTATATCCATCTCTATATTCAAATGTATCAGAATAATGCTCAACTCCACATATTGGCCACATATCATGAAATGTCCATATTAATGGTTTAGTTATTTTAGAAATTTGATTAATAGATATCATTTCATTATTTATCCAATGCAAATGAACAACATCATGATCAATAGTTTTAATTTTTTTTAATATATTGCTAGGAAAATAATTTAGTGAAATTGTACCTTGGTGTTTAATTTTTAATATTTTTCTTAATCGAAAAATTAATCGATTTTTAATTGTTGTTGTTATAGCATCTAGGCTTGAATGTTTACTAATCACAGTCTTTTCTTGTGATTTTTTATCATTTACTAACATCATTGAATTAGTTGAGGAGTTGAGTAAAGCTTTGTGAAGTCTGTAAGTTGCTATTGCAGCACCACCATTTAAATCAGAATTGCTTAAATGTAATATTTTCATTAATCATTATGCTTTAATTATATATAGAGTTTATTTCAATAAAATAAATACAATAGTTATTTGGTAAGAAATAGACAATTATCAGCTAGATTTCTTAAATGATAATTAAAAAAAATAATCAAAGTTTTAATCATTATCAAAATATTTTTTGATTTCTGAAAGTCTATTAATTTTGGTAATTACTTTATTTTTAGTTAAAAGCTCATCATAACCCCATGTTGCATGTAGATATTTTATCTTTGCTTTTTTTGCAGCAATATAATCATATAAACTATCTCCAATATAAACAACATTTTTCTTACTACATTCGGAAATTTTTAAAATTTTATTTATACCCTCTGGATCAGGCTTTCCTTTTTTTAATTCCTCTGATGACAAAACAATAGAAAAGAAATTCATTCTTTTTATTATTTTTAAAGTTCTACTTTTATCTTTTGAAGTAAAGATAGCCAATTTATATCTTTTTTGGAGTTTTTTAAGTTCAATAATCGTTGATTTATAAATTCTAATTTTATTAATTTTTTTTTGTGAAAAATATTTGTAATATTTTTTTATTTCACTATAATTTTTTTTTACCCCCATTTTTTTAAGTATTTCAAAAAAAGGCAATCCTATATATTTTTTATACTCATTAAATTTAAGGTTTAATCCCAGTTTTTTATTAGTGTTATTTAATGCATATTCCATATTTTTTAATGAATTGATTAACACACCATCCAGATCAAAAATTATTAATTTTTTTTTTTCCATTATAACAAATTCAAATTTTATTTAAAAATTTAATTTTTTTTTTTAAAAAATTGAATAGTTTTTTAAATATTCTAGCTTTAAGTAAAAAAAAATGAGTTATCTTAATTAAAAACAAAAAACTGATAAAAATAAGATTTTGTTTATTTTTTTTTCTAATTTTAAACTCTTCATAAAAATATTGAAATATGCTTTCTTTGCTTGATTTTCCTTCTAGGTTAAATATTCCTGTTACGTGGTCTTTATCCATAGAAATTCCATTTAGTTCCAATTTATGAACTAATTTAAACACCAAGTCATAATCAGCGTGTAATTTAAACTCCTCATCATAAAGACCAACTTTGAGTTGAGCATTCTTTGTTATAAAAAAACCTGAAGAGTGACCGGGAAATATATTAAATTTCCATTGAATTTTATTTTTATTGAATCCTGTTAACAATCTATCTTTCCAAACAGATCCAAATAAATAATCTATTTTTTTATCAAAATATTTTTTAGTTAAAAATAAAGCATTTTTTGTATAAATATCATCTGAATTAAGGATTCCAATAATGTCACCCGTAGAAATTTTTATACCTTTATTTATACCATGAAATATACCACGATCTTTTTCTGAAATCCAAAAATCTATATATTTTTCATATTTCTTAATTATTTCTAAAGTTCCATCTGTTGAATCTCCATCGATTATTATAAACTCAATATTGTCGTAAGTTTGAGTAAGCACACTAAGAATGGTTTTTTCAATTGTCTTTGATGAGTTTAGAGATGTGGTAATAATTGAAATTAGTGGATTATCTTCTGAACTTTTTTTAAAATGTTCTAAGGTTCTTAATCCACCACTCTTTAAAAAATTTGAATTTTTAACATTAAAATTTTTATCAAAATACGGCTGTTTATCTTTAGATATATTCCTGATTGTACTGTATGATTTTTCAATCATTAGAATATTTTTTGATTATATCGTGATATTTTTTCATATTTAAATCATAATCAAATCTATTTAAATTGTGATATCCTAAATTAATTTTTTTATTAAATTCATTTTTAAGTTTATTTTCTTTTGTAAAACAATTTATAATTTTTTTAGATAATGCTTTATAATCACCAATCTTAACTAAATCTCCTCCATGTCCGTTTAATAAAATCTCTCTGGGTCCAGTCGGACAATTAGTGGAAATCACATACTTTTTCAAGGCCAGAGCCTCTAGTAAAACATTTGGTAAACCTTCAAATTTTGAGGTTAATACAAAAATGTCTGCTTTCTTTATGTAACTAAAGGGATTCATTTTATATGGAATAATTTTGACTAGTGATGATATCTTTTTTTTTAAAATGTAATCAATTAAATTTTTTTTTCGATCTCCATTACCAATAATTACTAATTGAATATTTTTATTCTTTATTAAATTAATTGCCTTAAGTAGAGTTAATTGATCCTTTTGATCAACTAATCTTCCAACAGTTATTAATTTTATCTTATTTTTTTTGTAAAAATTAAATCTTAATTTTTCTCTACTTTTTTTTTGTATTTCAAATTTATTAAGAGGATTAAAAATTACAGTGCTGTTAATTTTAAATTTGCTATCAAGCTCTTTCTTAAAATCGTAACTATTAACTATTACTTGATCAGAAAGTCTTAAAAAGACTTTGTAAATGAATTTTTTAAAGATATTTTTTGACCATCCTACTGAAGAAGCATTTGATCTAGTAATTACTTTTTTTCTAAAAATTTTTGAAATTAGTATTGCATATAAGTTTGCCTGGAAAGCAAAAACTAAAGTATTCTTGTTAAAAATTAAGAATATCATTAAATATAAGGTACATATAAAATATTTAGGATATCTCGATTTTGTTTGCCAAATACTGGAGTTAGGGCCAATTAGCTTAATCTTAAAATTAACTTTTTTTCTAATAGATTTGTCAGAAGTTATCAGAGATATATTTGAAAATTTATTACTAAGATTATTGATAACTAAAAAAAAATTTTTTTCAACACCTCCTCCCTCAACTGATGGCATAAAAATCAATAAATTTTTTTTACTCATTATACTTTGTATTTATGAATTATTTATAGTAATTTGTATTATTATTAAATCAAAAATCATAAAGTTTTGAAAATAAAAAAAACAATATACTATTGGTCTCCACATATAAACAGTACTGTTGCAACAGTTAAAGCTGTTTTAAATTCTTTATCTGGATTAAACAAATACTCAGATAATTATGATGTTTCCTTGATAAATGTTTTTGGTGAATGGAGTTATTATAAAAATAAAAAAAAAAATGATATAAATTTCATAAATTTGTTTTTAGCAAGAAAACTAGATTATAGAAAAGATATTGTAGGATATTTTAAATCAAGAATGCTTTATCTATTTGTAGGCTTTTTTTCTATAGTTCCCTTATTTAATTTGATAAAAAAAAAAAAACCTGATATTTTAATAGTTCATCTTCTTTCCTTTATTCCTTTAATTCTGAATATTATTTTTAATTTCCATACAAAAATTGTTTTAAGAATTTCTGGTTTTCCAAAATTAAATTTTTTTAGAATAATTCTTTGGAAATTAAATTCAAAAAAAATTGAAAAAATAATTTGTCCAACCTTAGAAACAATGAAATTATTAATTGAAAAAAATATTTTCCCAGAAGAAAAAGTTATTTTAATTGAAGATCCAATTCTAGAGATATCTAAAATATCATCTTTAAGAAAGGAAGAAATTCCTAATGTGCTCATAAATAAAAAATATATTTTGTCTATTGGAAGATTAAGTGTACAAAAAAATTTTAAGCTACTTCTTGAATTTTTTGAGATGGAAGAAAAAATAGATGCAAATTTATTTTTAGTTATTGTTGGAGAAGGAGAAGAAAGAAAAAATATAGAAAGAATTATTTTAGAAAAAAAAATAGAAAATAAAGTTTTTTTATTAGGATATAAAAAAAATATTCATAACTTACTTAAACATTGTTATTGCTTTATTTTATCATCTTTATGGGAAGACCCAGGTTTTGTACTTATTGAAGCAGCCGTTAATAATGCTAGCATAATATCAAGTGATTGTAAAAGTGGCCCAAAAGAAATTCTAAGTAATGGAAAAGGTGGATTTTTATTTAATTCAAATAATATTTTAAGTTTTAAAAATAGTTATGATCATTTTAAAAAATTAAATAACAACGATATTTTTGTTAAGAAATATTATTCAAAAAAAAAAGCACAGCTGTATTCAAAGTTTCGCCATTTTAAGAAATTAGATAAATTTTTAACCGAAACTTTAAATATTCAATGAATAAGGTAAGTATTATAATTCCATATTTTAAAAAAAAAAATTATATTAATTTTACTTTAAGCTCAGTATTAGCTCAAACCTATAAAAATATTGAGGTTTTGATTATTTATGATGATCCTAACAAAAAAGATTTAGATTTAATTAAAAAATTAAAGAAAAAAGACAAAAGAGTCAGATTAATAATTAATAAAAATAATATTGGACCAGGATATTCAAGAAATAAAGGACTAAAGATGGCAACAGGAAACTACGTGGCTTTTTTAGATGCAGACGATGTCTGGAAAAGAAAAAAATTGGAAAATCAAATTTTATTTATGAAAAAAAATAATATTAATTTTTCATATACATCTTACAATCAAATCGATAAAAATGGAAAAAAGATAAAAACAATATTTGCACCCAAACATCAAACATATGAAAATCTTTTAAAAGATTGCAGAATAGGATTATCAACTGTAGTTATAAAAAAAAAAATTTTAAAATCAAATTTTAGATTTTCTAAGCTAACAACAAAAGAAGATTTGTTTTTATGGATTCAATTATCAAAAAAGTATAATTTGATAGGATATAATAAAGTTTTATCAGACTGGAGAAAATTAGATAATTCCTTATCATCCAATACAACTCAAAAAATCTTAGATGGTTTTAGATTATATTATCAATATGTAGGTTTTAATATTTTCAAATCAATATACTATTTAGTTTTGCTTTCTGTAAATTTTATAAAAAAAAATATTTAAAATATGATTTTAAACGCTATTATTTTTACTATCTTATATTTTATCTTAAATGAATTTTTCATAAGAAATAATATTTTCTTGGATAAAGTTGAAACATCAAAACATAAGAATAATGTTGCAACCAGCAATAAGACACCTTTGACAGGAGGACTAATTTTAATAATTTTTTTGCTCTTTACACCCATTGTAGATAACAAAATTTTGATTTTTTCTATATTATCAATTTATGTTTTGGGACTTTTGTCAGATCTCAATATTTTAACTTCACCATCTAAAAGAATTTTTTTTCAACTAATTATAATAGTAAGTTTTATCATTGTAGGAAGTGTAGAGATAAAAACAATTTCCATAGGTTTTTTTGATCAAATGTTGAAGTCAAATACCTTCAATATCATATTTTTATTATCTTGCTTATTGGTATTAGTTAATGGTTCAAATTTTTTAGATGGTTTAAATACTTTAGTAGTAACCTATTATATACTTTGCTTATCAACAATTTTTATTTCAGCCTATCATTACAACCTAAACCTTGATTATGAAATTTTTAAAAGTATTTTGATGATACTTACAATTGTTTTTTTATTCAATTTTTTTGGTAAAAGTTTTTTTGGTGACTCAGGAACTTATAGTCTTGCATTTTTAATTGGCACAATATGTATTAAATTTATTTATGAAAATCCTCAAGCAGTATCCCCTTATTTTATTGCACTATTATTATGGTATCCGGCTACAGAAAACTTATTTTCGATTGTTAGAAGAGTAATATTAAAAAAAAATCTATCAGTAGCTGATAATTTACATTTACATCATTTAATTTATTTATTTTTCTTAAAAAAAAAATATTTTACTAATAAAGTGTTTACTAATTCATTTAGTGGAATTTTCATTAATCTTTATAATTTGATAATTGTTGCCATATCATTTTTTTTTATTAACAATTCTAAGATTTTAATATTAATTATATTTTTTAATTTATTAATATATTTTTTTACATATGTTTTATTAAGAAAATTATTCTTATCTCAAAAATAGTTTAATCATACTTATTAAGATTAAAGATCCATCTTTAAAAGCATTTACTTTTTTTTTACCTGCGATTCTTGACCTTTCATAACTTTTATTTGTAGTTATTTTAAGACCTTTGCGTTTAGCTTTTATAGGAAGTTCTACACAAAAAGAAAAATCTTTGAACTCTAAGTTTAGTTTTTTTGTATTTTCAGTTTTACCCAAAACATAGGTATATAAAATATCAGAAATAGGAAGTTTGAAAAAAAACTTTCCTATAAACGAAAAAATTTTGTTTCCACTATAAGTGATAATTGTATCATCTTCACTTCCAGAATTTAATTCATATCTACTACCAAAAACTAAATCAAAGTTTTCATTGCTAACCTTTTCATACATTGAATTTAACTCTTTAGGATTGAAAGATCCATCTGCATTAAAGATGCAAAAATATTTTGTTTTACACTGTTTAATTCCATAAATTAAAGCATCACCGAACCCTAAATTTTTTTGATAAACAATATTAATATCATATTTTTTAATTGCATTAATTGTCTCTAAGTCAGTAGGATGCAAAACAACATCTATTTTGTAATTGTACTTTTGCAGTTCATTTAAGACAGATGGAAGACTTTCAGATTCTTTTTTTGCAGGTATTATTAAAGTTAGTTCCCTCATTAACATTTATTTTTTAGACAAAAGTAAATTAAAATTCTATAAATTCAGTCTTATATATCAATAAAATATCAATTAAAACTGAAATAGAAATAATGAACAATTTTTTTATATTTATCTCGTATTACATACTAATTCTTACATCAATAGTTGGTTATGGTATTTTTTTTGTAAAATTATTAAAACTCAAATTAGATTTTATTAACTTTGGATATGCAGGGTTATTTGGAATTTATATATTAATTGTATATTCATATTTTAGTAATCTTTTTATTGCTCATAACGAATCTCATAATCTAGTAATACTTTTCATTGGATTAATTTTATTTATTTATTCAATAAAACAAAAATACTCTTTATATAAAAATGAAATTTTTTTCTCTTTAATAGTCTTTTCTTTATTGTTTTGTGCAGTACTGCAATTTAAAAATCATGATGATTTTCCATATTATCATTTTCCTTATACTTATTATCTCACACAACAAAGTTTACACATAGGTATTGGTCAATTTAATCATGGCTTTAGAACACCATCATCTATATTTTATATAAATTCTTTATTTTATTTGCCTTATGCAAAATTTTATTTATTTAATTTTTCTTCTTTATTTATTCTAGGATTTACAAACATTATTCTTCTAAAGAAAATCCATAATTATTTTAAATTTACGTTTGCTAAAGTTGAGCGATTGAATTTAATTCATTTTTTAAGTTTATTATCATTTGTTTTTATAAATATATTTTTTTACAGATTATCCGAATATGGAACTGACCGTGCTGCAATGATATTAATATTCTTATTTATAATTGAATTGTTAAATTTTGTTAATTTAAAGACTATTAAAACCTTTAATTTATTTTATATATATTTTCTTGGTGCATTGATTATTTCTTTTAAAACTTTTTATATTTTGTACATAATCTTTGTTATTCCATTATTTTTTTATATTTTAAAAAAAAATAAAAATTATATTCAAACCTCATATTTTTTATTTTTTAATAAATATTTTGTATTATTTTTAGTTTTATTTTTATTTATTTTATTTACATATTTTATTAATACAGGCTGTTTAGTTTATCCATTAAGTTTAACATGTTTTAATGGGGTCAAATGGGGCATACCATTGTCTCAAGTTCAACAAATGAACGACTGGTATGAATTGTGGTCGAAGGGAGGTGCAGCTCCAAATTTTAGGATAGACAATCCTGAAGAATATATAAAAAATTTTAATTGGATAAGTAATTGGATTGATATTTACTTTTTTAATAAAGTAAGTGATTTTATACTAGGTATAATATTACTAATTAGCATATTTCTATTTTTCTTTAAAAAAAGTTTTTTTAAAAAAACAAGAATCAAAGTAGATCATCATGTGTATTTGGTTTATTTGTTAATTTTGATCTTAGGCATTGAATGGTTTTATAATCACCCAGCCCTAAGGTATGGTGGTTACCATA
>ERZ807291.1551-NODE-1551-length-36980-cov-8.207475_pt1 | contig 36980 bp, 32 predicted proteins | sample MGYA00521257_ERZ807291 | MGnify/ENA primary metagenome ERZ807291 (study PRJEB31413, sample SAMN03169783) | marine metagenome | biome: Marine; feature: Water; material: Subsurface seawater | place: North Sea | collected 2011-04-28 | depth 1 m m ...
AGTTACGCTTTGCGCACCTGGTCCATTTTGCAGCTATTTCTTACAAGATAATTTCCATGTCTGCGCGTCCAAATTCACAAAGCCAGGACAATCCTTAGCAGCATCTGTAATCAAACCTACTTCGCTAATAACAACGTGCCGACCTTCATCAACTTCGTTATTTCCTTTAGGTACTATGTTAAATAACACTCTCATTCTGTCACTCAAAGGGACATCCTTTAATGGAATATAGATTTCAAAATTATAGGATTGCAAAGGAATTTCCCACTTTCTTTTACCCATTTGAACTTCAAACAACATGTCTTTTTCGTCTTTAGGATTGACGCCTTTCAGCCGCAGCAGCTGTTGGTTGTTCCCCTGAACAGGAAGTGTTAATTCAGATTTCAAAACAGTAACAAGTCGTTGTTCAAGTGGAGTCGCTGGGAAATTAACATAAGTGAAAAATTGAGACTCTGCAGAATGCTCCATCGAAAAATTTACATCCTGTGATAACGGGTTAACTTGAATAAGTTCTAATTTACTAATAGCGATATCAATTGAATTTTTTTCATCGCTGATACCAATTTCTAACTGTCCATTTTCACTTTGATGGACTGGGATATTTATTGGCGTAAAACAACGGCTTGCGCGAAAAGCAAGGTTCCTATCGTTGGCCTTAAGATAAACGATAGGTGAACCAGGCTGCACACCCGCAACCCAAGCTCTTACCAAGTAATTACCCTTAGAGACATTATCTATACGCAGGAGACCGTTTCTATCTTTTGGAGTGACGACATATTGAAGTCCTGCATGCTCTACAGAAATGACAGGACTATTTAGACGCGGTGGTACCAATGCTTCCAATTCCGCAAATTCAAACCTTCTAAGAGGCTCACGAACTAGGTATTTAGGCAGTTCAACTGCGGAGCCATAGTCCATAAAACGCTTTCCAATTGTAGAAAAGTTTGGTGTGCCAGGCACCATTGTAATTTTAGACTTTAATGCAAGTGCATATAAATTAAGTTGATAATGATCATTCTGAGCATTTGGGAATCCATTAGTGACACAATGCCTTGTCAGCTTAAATTCCAACAAATTTTCAGGTGCATCCTGAATATTAGAAATATTCAAGAAGCTTCCAGGATTTCCAACCCATTTAAAAGAACGGCTTGGACCATGACCAATCTCTACCAAAACAGGCACATCCGAATAGTAATTTGGTTCAACATGAGCTTCGAGAATTTTGCCTAGGAAAATTGAATCAAAAATTTTGTAAAACCCAACGTCACCAATCAACTTTTTATTAATAATGCTAGATTTTTCCAACATCGGAAACTGAAGCCTGTCTTCAGTATTGAAGGCAAAATCTACACCTGGTAGCTGTTGCTTTATATCAACAACATCACAATGGATCGCCTGGTAATCAGCATAATCAATATTTATTTTTTGACAGGTAGCGATATCTATTTTCGTTTGAGACTCAACCAACCAATCATCTATTATAGAACGCCCAGATATTGAACCACCATAAGGTAACCCTAGTAATACCCGTTTAGGTAAAGTACTTTCCGCCCAAACTCTTTTTGCTTTGTCAAACATGATGTCCCCAGACCTCAAATCTGCAACCCGCAAAAAAGTGGATTGATCATTGAAATATGGCACCCAAAAACTGTTGGCATCACTTAGGTAAACTGCTGGCGAACCAATTTGAGGTTGGGATCGAAGTTTTTCAGCCCACGAAGTTTCCCAATTCATGCGACCAAACCAAGTGGGAGTCATAGTGTTACTTATATAAACACTCACTGCTGCCAGAGCGATCAAAGTGCTATATTTAAAGCGTGTAAGAGAATAAATGCATGTAAACGCAATCAAAGTTGAAAGCGCGAAAATTCCAATCGCATATCTGATTGACCCAACAGTGAGAGCCCACTGCAGATAAGCCAGAACAAAAAAGATAATTAAAAAACCAAGGTTCAAATTAACTAGAGATTTGCGCTCCACTGTCACAGAGGGTCTACTTCTCGGAAACAAGCCAAAAATCGAGAAAGCCAACTTGTAGAGGACAAAAGTAATAATAACCGGGAGAGAAATCAAAATTCTTGAGTCACTGAAATTCCATTCAGTTCTCGGTGGAATACCAATAGACCAATCAAACGGTCCTTGGATTAACTCTGTGAAAGATTTAACCGCCGCCTGCGCAGGAAAATTTTTAGCGCCTGGTGTCTCATAGGCTGCAACCATCGCCAAATCCCCCACGCTATAGGGATAAAGTATGGAACCGCTCTCTTGAAATAACTCAACACTCCACCAGATATTAGTAAAAAAGACGCCAAATACACCGCCAATTCCAACTAATAAGGCATTTCGTGTCGTAGCCTTTAATCCTATAATCGGTGTGAAGAGTATTATCGCAACACCAAGGCTAGTGGCCATAAAAAAATGACTTATTTTCAAACCAACCGCAAGACCACACAAAAGGCCACATAAGAGCAACATGATGACACGTCTTTTAGTCCAACCTGGAACATCCCAACCGCTGTAGAAAAAGACAGAAATTGCAAAGATTACCATTAAAGACTGTGTTGTATCGCTAAAAGAACTTCCAATAGTTGCTATGACAAACGGGCTATAAAGCGCCAATCCGCCTGCTATGAATGCAAGTAGCGTATCACTAAACTTGCTGCTCTTAATTGTCGCAAGCGTCAAAAAAAACGTCGCATACCCGATAAGACCGTGAAAAGCTCCTAACAAAAAACCCACTAAAACGGCCGGGAATGAGGAAAACAGCAGGTAATAGAAGCCGTAATATATTGGGTTATGAAAGGTTTGTAGAGCCGCTGGAACAACATCATCCGCCCCTCGCCCTTCAATCACTAATTCTCCGGAATACAAATGATAATTTGTCAGATCTGGCCCAATATCCATCCCCTCAATATAAGATATTGTTCCACCTGCAATGGCAAACACAAAGAAAGCAAATACATATATAGCTAGTTGGAATGTAGATATGGAAAATAATCTCATTAGATTTCAGAATAACATTTAGGCGTCAAATTCAATACAATATTCTCCATCACGTAACCTTAACCCTTAAAGCTTAAACCCAGCACTTGTCGCATCATTGTAAAACATCTGAACAGTCTCTTGAGAGAACTCCTCAAGATCTTTTCCGACACTTGATAACTTCTTTAAAATATCAGAAGTTGCTGTAATAATTTGGCAACCACATTCGTCAGCCTGAAATACATTTAACAATTCCCTCGGCGAAGCCCAGAGAATGAGCTGCTCCGGCATGCCTTTGGTCAATTCAACAGCATTTTTCATAATTGGCATCGGGTCAATACCAGTATCAGCAATCCGACCTGCAAAAATGGATATAATAGCATCCACTCCAGGTGATAGTGCTAATGAGACATCTTCAATCTGTTTGGATGAAAAAATTGCAGTGACATTGAGTGGTATACCTTCAGCACTTAATTTTTTAATAAGTGGTACAGAACTCTCACCCCTAGTATTCATCACTGGAATTTTTACATACGTCTTTCCACCCCAACTTTTAATAATGCGGGCTTCTCTCTCCATTTCATCAAAATTATCCGAGAAAACTTCAAATGAAACCGGTTTATCCGGGATTGCCCCAATGGCTGTTCTTGCAAACTTTTCATAGTCCGTGATGCCAGCTTTTGCCATCAGAGTTGGGTTTGTTGTAAACCCTGCGACCATTGGATCCTTTGCCGCTTGGAGCATATCATCAATGTCGGCGCCGTCTTGGTACAATGAAAGGCTCTTGAATTTAATCTGCGGTAACATCAATATTTCTCCAATATCCAACGGATTATTTATCTAGTATGTAATCTACTACTTGAGTAATGTTTTCAACGATCGCACTAACGTCTGTGTCTGGAATTATCTTATTCGGATCCATGCTAGGCAGACCTATGGTGCCCACACCAAACTGATTGCCCGCTTGAATATCGGCAATACTATCACCAACCATCCAGCTTCTACTTTTATCAACATTTACAGAATTTTCATAGAAACAAAACATCCCAATTTGAGGTTTTCTACACTTACATGAACATTTCAGTTTGGGCACCACGGCTTTTGGATGATGCAAACAATGAAAATAGCCACTAAGCTTAATACCCTCTTGTTCTAACAGGGCGATAAAATGAGTCCTAACCGTATTAATTTGACCAAGTGAAGCTTTATCTTTTGCCACATCGGGTTGGTTGGTTAACACAACTAATTCAAACTTTGCATCCAGGAGCCGTTTCAAAGCCAGAACGACACCTTGCTTTAACTTCACCTCTTCAATAAACCATGGGGGAGTATACTCGTTATGACCATAACGATAGACAAGTTCATTCAACGTGCCATCGCGGTCGAAAAAAACAACAGAAGTTGCCCTGTCGCTCACTTAATATTTTCCCATTTCATCTCGCCAGTTAGTAAGCGTGGATTAGAAATCATCATATGCCAAATCACCACTTGCACGGCTTCGGTATGGGGTGTGATAGTGGCATCATTGACAACAGGGACAACAATACATGCATCTGCGCTTTGAGCCGTGTATCCACCATCCCTACCTACGACGCCAATAATCTTTGCTCCCACTTCTTGGGCTAAAACCAGTGACTGCACAAGATTAACACTTACGTTCTTTTCTTTATTGCCGCCACCAACTGAAAAAACAAAAATACAATCATTCCCATTGAGCCGACTAACCCGCAACCAGTTAGAATAGCAACTGTCCCAACCATCATCATTGACACGCGCCGTAAGTTCAGAAACATTGTCGGAAACGGAATAACTTTCAATGCCAGCAAGTTTACGAAAATCGCATACCGCATGATTAGCGTTTCCCGCACCCCCCCCAACACCGACGAAAAATAAACGGCCTTTTTTTTCACGGACACTTATGAGAATGTCTATCATTTCATCAACAATTTTTACGTCCAACTGACTGATTATCATGGTTAAATCTCTAAAATAATCAATATTATGCGTACTAGTTAATTTCTTATCTGACATTTGAATTCCTTTGGAGTTAAAACTTTATACCTTTTACTTCCTCAAGGCCCAAAAACGAGCCAATTTCATAAAATCTTTTGCTTGCAATAGCAGCTTTTAGCTTTTTCTCACGCGATAGTTTTTCGTATACCTCGGCAAGATCAAACTGCCTCCTACTTTTATATTCATTGAATATTTTTGAGTTAACCAAAGCGATTCCATAGTCTATGTAGCATGCGTGTTTTTCAGGTGAAAGCTTTGAATAGAAGACATTATTCCCGTCAAGCACAACATTGGATTGATCAAATTTGTTATCATTTCTATATATCATCATAGTAGCAAATTCTGGGTCCGATTGGACCATGAGTTGATAATCGTCATCTAGCAAGTTATCGCCATATGTGATGAAAAACCTATCTCCCAACTGGTCAAGGGCTTTCACGATTGCCCCTCCTGTTCCCAATAGCTTTTCACCGTCCTGGGAATAGGTCACATTCATACCAAACTTTTCACCATTTCCCACATGCTCTTCTATTTTGTTGCCCAAATGCCCCAAACATATGACAGCTTTCCTCAAACCTTTTCGATGTAACAACTCCAACTGGAAATCAATAAACGGTCGCCCATTAATTTCCAGCATTGATTTGGGCACCGTTTCAGTAAGAGGTCGGATGCGCTTTGCAAGTCCACCAGCCAAAATTGCAACAGGTATTTCGCTAATATTAGTTATTGCGCTCATGGTTTTTCATCGCCAACTTTTAAAACACTACCTACCAATTACAGTCTGTGTTCCGCTATAATCAAATGAAACTGGGACTTCGCGTAAACCTAATGTTCGAAATGCATTTCTGGTGGCTTTTTTATCTTTAGTAACAAAGAGCAGGAACCCGCCTCCTCCAGCACCAACCAACTTACCACCAATAGCACCATTGCGTCTCGCCAAATTATAAGCATCATTAATGCTCTCATTTAACATAGATTTAGAACGCTTCTGCTTGTTAAGCCAGTGCTCATGCATCAACTCACCAAAGAAACTAAAATTATGACTTTCAAGTGCGTTAAGACTTTCATAGCCAATCCGCTTAACATTGTCCAAATTCGCCATCATTGAACTATCATCTTGCTTGGTAGCTTCATTCTGCTCTGCCAAGATTTTTGTTGAACGACGAGAATATCCAGTAAAAAACATGATTAGTGAATCTTCCAAGTCAAATTTTTGGCTATCGCTGATCTCAACTTTCTTAATATCAACGCTATCATCTTCATTGAAAGTAAAGGCGGTGACACCACCAAAAGAGCTAATGTATTGGTCTTGTTTTCCGGAAGGCTCTCTCAAGCGGTCTATTTCAATTTCACACGCAGCTTCCGCCAGGGATCTCTGGCTCACCTGAATTCCTTTGAATTCATAGAGTGATTTCAATAATGCACATGTAAAAGTTCCAGATGAACCCAAACCGGTCCCTGCGGGAATATCAGCCAGGGATGAAATTTCCAGAGAATTTGGAGACACATCAAGCATTTTCAATGCTTCACGTACAATTGGGTGCTTGATTTGATCTACATCTTCGCAGCGTTCTATCTCTGAATATTTCAGAATAAACTCATCGACAAAAGTTTTGTGAAGCGAGACATAAATATATTGTTGAATAGCACCTGCAATTAAAAAACCACCCGATTTGCGATAATAAGACGGAAGATCAGTGCCGCCACCACCCAATGAAATGCGCAAAGGACTTCGAGTCAGCAGCAATTTAATTTCCCTTCATTGCGGTTGATATCATTTTCACTTCTGATTTTGTTGGTATGCAGAATGAACAATTTCATGCATTTTTATGCAATCGTCCAAATCGCCAACAATCTTTTCATTACGATAAATAGCACCGAAGAAGTTATCAAGCTCTAATTCCCAAGAACTATCAACAAAAGGATATTCATAAATAGTAGTTTTGGGCGGCCCCATTTCCGGCAACATCTCATATATCTTCAGCGTTTCTGTGCCATAGCTTCCCCCAAGGCCGGAAACCTCCATCTTCACATCTTTCCCCGATATCTCAAACGAAAACGTATTTTTCCACTCACTCCAAGTTGCATGAAGCCAAGCGAATCTCTTTTGGCTGCCTTTAAGAGCCACAAAACAATTGTCTTCAACATCTGACTCAGACCAGTATAAATTGGGAATATACGCGTACTCCAATGCCAATGGACCCATATACCAAAGCGCCAAGTCGATAAGATGCGCGCCTTGGTCTATCAGTTGGCCGCCACCTGAAACCTCACGCTGACAGCGCCACTCGGAGCCGTAGCCGATGCGACCTCCATGCCCGTAGCGAGCGCGAACATACATCAATTCACCAAGTTTGCCTTGGCTCACCCAATCGTTAATCAATAGCAGTGATGGGTGAAAACGGTGATTGAACCCAACAGAAACAGGAACATTTTTATTATTTGCATCTTTGATACGGTAAATTTCATCAAGTGAAACGGCACCAGGTTTTTCGATTAAAGTAGGTATGCCATTTTGTAGAGAGATTACGCCAATATCAGAAAGCGCATGGTGCGAAGTCGCAACTATGACAGCATCAATATCTAAGTTTTTATCGAGGGCTTGTTGAAATTCAGAAAATGCACCACCATTGAAGTTTTGGGCTAATTTTTTAGCCAAAGACAGATTTAGATCGACAAAAACGAATTCATCACACCCCAACTTTTTTGCAGCTTTGGCGCGCTTTTCACCAATTAAACCGCAACCCACGATACAAATTTTCATAACGACTATCGCCTATCAAACCATTGAATTTTAGAATTTAACAAAGAAATTTAATCCTTATCGCCCCAACTTTTATTGCGATCTTTTGCTACGATCCTACGAAGCGTGTAGATATCGCTCACGGCAAGTTCGTCTGCGTATTCGTGAAGAGTTTCCCATTCATCCCATACAGCGGAGATAAGACGCCCTGTTATTTTGTCACTTTCCGTTGATGCAAAATAAACCGCACAACTTCCACCAACGGATAATGGTGTGCCACCATCAGACTGTATTTTTTTCATCTTTTGAACAAAACCTGGATCTAGAACACCCTCACCAATATGGATAACTTCGTCCATTAAACGTGTCGCCAGTGCCCCAGGAGCGATCGCATTCACATCAATGCCAAAATCTTGCAGCTCAAGGGCAAGGGTTTCTGAAAAACGTACAAACCCAGATTTGGAAACAGCATATGAGCTTATGCCTGGCATTGGCGAAGTTGCTCCCCCGCCAGAAATATTTATAATTTTCCCCGCTTTTCTGGCTTTAAAATGCGGCACAAGGGATTTAGAAAGGTAGATAGGTCCCATCAAATTGACCTGAATAGCCTGTTCCCATGCCTGCCAATTAACTTTTTCAATTGTACCGAATGGTCCATAAATTCCGGCGTTGTTAACCAAAATATCCAAATTGGGAAAAACATCCAAAGCTTTGTTTACCAAAGCATCAACACTTTTGGTGTCAGCAATGTCGCAGGCGCAGCCATCGACTTTTTGACCCTGCAATAGTGCTTTCTGGCTCAGATTTTCAATACTTTCATCAACGTCTGCTTGTGAACGGGAGCACAGATATACAGATGCCCCTTCATCCACAAACATCCTAGCAATTTCAGAACCTAAGCCTTTAGTAGCACCTGTTATAAGTGCGCTCCGCCCCAAAAGTTTCATCTTATCCTCTTCCAAAGCTAACATAGTTGAAACCCTTCTCATCTTCAAACTGAGGGGCAATTCTTTGCTGGTCTATGACGACTATGCCTGAAGTTTCGGTACCGTGGAATCTTCTCATCGTTGAACGAAAAAAATCGACTTTTATTTGCTTATAGTCATCCCAAGGAGTCATGATTAAAATAATCTGAGCGTCTTTAATTGCTTCTTCAATGGTATCAGCCAGTCTTAAGCTGTCATTTGCATAAGCATCTAATGACTGGACTTCAGGGTCATGTGCTTTTACCGTAAATTCTTGTTCAATCAATTTGTTTGCTACGTTTATAGCATTGGAGCGACGTAAAGTACTTGTACCTGGTTTGTATGCCAGTCCCAAAAGAGCTACTTGTAAACCAGATGCATTCAACCCTTTTGTTTTGACTAGATGCATGATGGCATGGTATGCCCAAAGCCGATGGCTATTATTACTTTTGAGAGTTGCCATGGCTACCTTAGCATCAAAGTTCACATTCTGGCCGAGGTCAACAATGTAATTTAGGTCACGCGCTAAAGTGCCACCGGCAAACGCTTCTCCAGGGCGAACATATGCCTTTGGTCCGATACGAATTTCACTTTTCAATGCCATTTCAACTTCATAGGCATTGGCGCCATAGCGCTCGCCGATTGTCGCCAGCTCATTAGTATAAGCCACTGACATTGCCAGAAAACCATTAATTGCATGTTTGGTTAATTCGGCAGATGGTAAGTTCATCCATATTATGTTGTCACATAAAACAGACATAAAATGTTCCAACTTTTCCCGACATTCGCTGTTTTCGACACCAACAACAATACGATCCGGGTTCCTGAACACCTCAATTGCATGCCCCAAACGCAGATTTTCTGGTGAGACTGCGATTGTGAGTTCATTGTTACCAAGCGCGTTTCGCAATCGTTGAGATGTACCGAGTGGAATCTGCGATGAAATCAAAATAACCGCACCAGATTTCATATATTTTGAAGCAGAAATTATTTTTTCAAAGACAAAATCAACGTCGGCATTATCTTCATCATCCACAGGCGTATCAAAACAAACCCAAACGATGTCTGCAAATTTCAATGATTGATAATTCTGAGTGAAAGAAAGCAGATTTGAATCAATCCCCTCTCCAATCAGTTCATCCAAACCCGGTTCAAATAATGGTGCTTTTGCATTTTTCAAATCCGAGATTAATTTATCACTAGCGTCAAAACCAGCAGTGTTAAAACCAGATGAAGCGCAGCAAGCTGCTGTCACAACGCCCAAATGCCACAGGCCGAGAACCGCAATTTTTGGTGGCTTTCTATTCACCATTAATCACGCGCCTCAAGCACCCATTCATTGTCTTTAATCCAGCGAACTGTGGCGCGCACACTCTCTTCAATCGTTAAAGATGGTTCCCAACCGAGAGAACGAATTTTATCTACTGCCAAATGAATATGTGGGCTATCGCCAACCCAACCTCGTTTACCTCCTGTAAATACCAGTTTAGGCTCTAAGTTTAACTCGTTAACAATCCATCCAATTGATTCAGTTACTTTACAGCTATCATCAATTCCTAAATTGAAAATATTTATCGGATCTTTGCTTTTTTCAATGGCAGTTAAAATCGCACTTACACAGTCTTGAACATATAAATAAGACTTGCGCTGATTACCATCACCAAGCACATCTAGTTTGCTTGGATCATCTTTTAATTTTTTATAGAAATCGAAAATGTGGCCGTGACTGTAACGCTCACCCATAACTGAAACAAACCTAAAAATGTAACAGTTGAAACCATAGCCGGTTGCATAAGCTTGAACGAAGGCTTCTCCAGAGACCTTCGATGCTGCATAAAGTGAAGTTTGGATTGGGAATGGAGCATCTTCTGGTGTTGGATGAATTTCAGGTTCCCCATAAACAGATCCAGTAGATGAAAATGCGATGTTTTTTACGCCTGAGCTGCGCATCGCCTCCAATACGTTAAAAGTTGCCAAGACGTTTTGGTCTATGTCTCGGCGCGGATTTTCCAACCCAAAACGAATGTCTGCGTTTGCGGCAAGGTGAAAGACGAAATCGATATCAGGTGAAAAAGCAGCTTTCAAGCTCGCAAGGTCTAAGAGGTCACCGTTTACAAATCTGTAGGCGGCGTGCTTTTCCGCACTTTCGAAGTTTTTTATATGGCCTGTTGAAAGATTATCGTACACGACAACCGAATGGCCGTCCTGTAATAATCGATCTGCAAGGTTACTTCCAATGAACCCGGCACCGCCTGTTATTAATGCTTTCATTAAACTGTTGCTCTCTTGTTACGTTTTAGAATTGAAAAAAACGGAATTAAAACAAGTCCCATTGCTGCGCTTACCCACATTACAATGCCTGACAAAATAGAGATTAAGATAAGTAACTCATTACTTGCCGAAACCCATGGCTCTGAAAAAAGCAAAATCGCCGCCTCTCTTCCACCAAAACCATGATAAAAAATTGGTAAATTTCCTAGCAAAACAATAATAGGACTAATCAGAAACAAAATTCCGATCTCCACATCCACTTCTAAGGCTTTACTTATTACAATCAAAACCATCGCAAAAATCACGGAATTCGATAGGCCTGTTATGACTATAACGCGCACTGACTTTTCTTTCAGCATTACCTGCGTAAAATTGTGGAACGCCAGGGTAACTTTAGACAAAATTGCAATTTTCCATTCCAACTTCAGTAAGACAAACCGAAGAACAATTAACCCCAGCACAAGTAAGAGTGCGACAACCCAGGCGATTGTTAGCTTTAGACTAAATCCGGTTATCAATATGTGCAACCATCCGAAACATCCAAATACCAATACAAGCCCAATGAGAGACCATAGTCGGTCAACAATAACAGTTGCCGTAGCGACACCAGTCGACGCTTTAAACTTGCCAATTAAGATACCAATTCGTCCAATATCCATTGCAATAGAAGCTGGCAAGATCGTTGTTAGAGCATGGCTGCCCCATACAATGATTATAAAATGTGAAAATGGCACATTTTTGATGCCAAACAAATAAGCACTTTTTGAAAAACGCCAGCTGTTAGCTGGGTAGCTTATGCAAAATATCAATATCGCAACAATCAAACCAGAAATGGTTTGGTTGTTTATATCTACATCTAACTGCGACAGGTCGAAAGGAATTAATCTACCTGAAAAGATGAGATAGAGTGATAGGGCACTTAACCCTATGCCAACAAATGCAGGAAATAAATTTTTTTTCATCCGCAAATTACAATTTTGGTTTAAGCTTGGATAATCTCAATTTTAAATCCGTAGATATCCAAAAAAGGCCGTCTTTAAGTATAGAGACTTTCTTACCTTCTTCATGAGATCTTGATTTATATGAAACAACGTATTCTGGAGGAACAAACCCTTTACGGACAAGTTTGATAACCAGCTCATGGTCAAAATCAAATCTTTTGCAAATGAAACCCAGCCCAGATACGCAGTCTCTTAAAAAGACCTTATACATTGTAAAAGGATCTTTCATTTTGGTATTTACAAGGAAGTTTAGGAAGCCAGTAAAGAATATGTGACCTGCGTTATATAGAAATGAGCGAAACCCAGCGCTGTGGAATGCACGCATACGCCAATCTGAAGTATCTCTTGCACCCAGCAAAAACGGTGCCTTCCCGGCAACGATAGCGTCAATCAGAACATCGTAGTCTTCAACATCATATTCATCATCAGCGTCTTGAATGAGTATAATAGTACCAGTTGCGTTTTCTATACCCTCTCGCGCAGCAAATCCTTTACCCTGAGGCCTATCTTGCCAAATGACGCTGACACACTCGATATCTGTTTTAGACGCGACTAACTCTTTAGTCCCATCGGTCGAATTGCTCTCAATAATAATCAATTCAAAATCGATATGTTCCATTGAAGATACTTTTTTATACACTCGGTCGAATGTTTTCAGAAATGTGCTCTTCTCATTAAAAACCGGCATCACGACAGACAACATGTGTCTAGTTGGCGGGACCGATGTCTTCGCGGTAAAATAGTAAATACCAGCAGATTGGCTCTCGCAGTTTTCTCGCCACATCTTACGTAAACCCATGTCATGAAAAACTGAAAAAATAGTTTGCCAAGTGAACGCATGGGCAAACGGCCATGACTTCAATTGCGACTTGTCAAAACTTGCGCCTGAACCACGCCCTCGCAGTAGAGGAAGAAAAATAACAATATCAGAGCCAACAGGCAAATTTTTAATCGCTGAATCAAGCAATATGAAAGCATCCGTTAAAGTCCAAAAATTAGCCTTTACAAACAACCCAGTGCATTTTTCCAAATCACCTAGTTCTTGGTTGTCTTTGCACCAAATGACAGGACATTGTGCATGCAGGCTATCACTTTGTTTAAATATATTTTTCAACGGAGGAATTTTTTTCAAATCCACATCTTTTGCATCCATGATACGAGTGCAAATCCCCCTATCCTTATCGACCTGCCAATCAGCATACCTCTCATAATTATTCATTTTTAAAAATTCTTTCTTACGAACTAAGGCCTACTGTTAAAAACTTATTTAGGTCTGCGTGCGGTTACAAACATTTCGCTCAAGTTAAGACCCATCGGACGTGATTTTATTGACCTAGGCAACACTCTCCCAAACTTTTGAAGCACTCCGCCAAGCAAAGGCGAAGGCTCAGCGACCTGATCAAACAAATATTCAAGAGTTAGTACTTTTTCCGCAGCCTCTGCTCGGACATCGGCAAACCCAACATCCTGCATAAGGCGTGACAGCCCAGCTCTTCCAAACAGGAAGGTGTGTTGCATTGGCTGCAGCATTGGCCAAGATCTGCCCAGTAATTTTCGGAGAAAATGCTCCGTATCAGGGGTCGCTATTGCAATAACCCCTCCCGGATTTAACAGGCCCATAAGCCCTCTCAAAAAGGCTTTAGGATCCTGAACATGTTCTAAAATATCATATGCGGTAACCAAATCATACTTTTCAGATGATGATTCAAGGTAAGAATTGATGTCTGCTTTAATTATTTTTTCACGAATTCCCTCAGGCGCAAGGTTTATTGCACTTTCTGACAATTCAAAGCCTTTCACCTCAAAACCAAAGTTTTGTGCAGATTCCATAAATGCACCAGTTGCACAACCTACATCGGCACATGAACCAACATTCACACCGTATTTCATTATCCGCTTGAGTCTTCGGTTCCCTGTTTCTATCTTTAGAGGGCGAAGCGCAGAATAAGCTTTGTAACTCCCTGTTGCATATTGCTCTGAAAGATAATCTTCCATGTCTTCAACGGTTGGATTTTCGCGTTGAAAAATCGTAACAGTTTCAGGCTCTATGTAATAAGTCGCTGCAGACAACTTAGCATATAAATGAGACGGTTTTCCAAATATCGGATCAATGGTTGTTTTAGATAAATTTTTGGTCATGGTTTCAACTTTTCACTTTTAAGAGACGGTTTATTCTTGATGCAACTATCGCACGATGAACTCTCGCCAACACAAGCGGATCCAAATTATAAAGGTAGGCGAATAAGCCCCAATAAAATGGCTGGTATACTTCGTTTTTCCGAGACCGGATTGCTTTGTAAATTTTTGAACATGCCTTGGAAACGTCAGTATCAAGTTTCGTTTCTGGACCGGCTTCGCGTTCTTTAAATGTTGGGTGATCAAAAAATGGAGTGTTTAGTCTACCTGGATAAACACAGCAAACATTTACTCCAAGGTGTGCAAGCTCCATGCGCAGAGTTGTACCCAGCATTTTCATGCCAGCCTTTGCACCCGCATAGACAGAATTTGGAGTGATTGGTAATGCCGCAGCAATCGAGCACATTAAAACAATTTGTGGCGCTTTAGACGTGAGCAACATTTGCTTGAACGCCAGCGTCACCGCTACATGCCCAACATAATTAACATTTGCCAGTTCAATTCCCTCTTCGATGGACATTTCACTAAACAGACGGTAAGTCGCAAACCCCGCATTATTCAGCAAAACATCAATAGAAGGAGATATGGCGGCTATCTGGTTACGAGCCAGCTTGATCTCATCTAAATTACCGATATCGCAACGGTGAAAGTGCAGGGCACTTGCATCAACGTCGGAGGCCAATTTTCTAATCAGCTCTTCATTTGAGACATGAGTTTTTGAAATTAGGTGCACGCGGCAATCATCGCGCAGATAGTGCTCTGCTAACTCCAACCCAATCCCGGAAGCCCCCCCCGTGATAACCACAGTCTGCATCTTGCCCTCTGTCGAAATAAATATTAATAGTTCAGGTCGTTTTTATTTATTCGATTGTTAGTACATTGTCGACCGTTGGTCCACAGGAATAATGGGGCATGCTCTGTTGGACGACAGTACATTGCAATATGTAGACTTTTTATTTTGCTGTGCTCGCTTTAATGCTCGCCGGCCATCTATATTGGTCAGATGGTAGTGATGAAGGCAAACCTCCCCAAATGAATTAGTCCACTGCTATGCTTGCTAAACGAAGAATGCAGAATGGCAATAAAACGAGTGAAGTTAGAGAAAATTGTGTTAAATTTACGACAAGTTGAAATTGTGGTTAGATAAGGCTTGTGCCGCTTTGATGCGAACAAATGAATTTAAATTATTGAACAAACTCAAAAAGACTGGTGAACAAACTCGGCAAAACACAGCACGTTTCCTCCGCACTAAACACCTCCATAGCTCAACTGGATAGAGCAGCTATTTTTTCAATCAGCAGGTTGAGGTTCAAGTCCTCTCAAAATAGCTGTTTTGTCACGCTAGAAGTGACATAAGAGTGACAAGAATTTTATCCCATTATCAAATTTTGGCTGAATAAAAGCGTCGAATTGGGAACCTATGCGTCTTCAACCTTGGACATTTATGAGATAGACCTGTATTCCAGTATTTCTTGTGGCTAGGTTGACGACAAATCAATTGGCTATGCTATTTTAAAAGATTATCAATGACATTTTTGTTTTTTAAATGTTAGAAACGCTAACATAGAGCAACTAAAAATTTCTCTAAACCAAATGGTGGACATCTTGGCTTTATTTATATTTGTAACATGTCTGTTAGCCAGCCTTGCTCTATTTTTATCTGGTAACATCTACTACCTCGGCTCTGCCGCTAATTCAGATTTAATTTATATAGAAGCCTTATACAAAGATATCTTCGTTGACCATTTCCCAATAAATGGTTGGCTTTTAAGTAAGGCCCCTTATTTTTTCCCTGACTGGATAATATTTTTTACTTTAAGGACTTTATCACCTTACTACTTATTAGCATATGCATTATCAATTTGTATAAATTTCCTTTTATTATCTGGATGTTTTTATTTTATTCTTAGACAAACGTTAAGCATATCAAAGAACAATGCCGCGTTAATCACTTGCGCTTGGAGTCCAGTTTTTCTACTTTTGCTTCCAGCATCAGTCGAAGGATACGGCCCTCACACTGTTTTGTTGCCAGTGTACCATTCTGGTGCACTGATTAATGGTTTGATTATTTTGACCATTTGGTTGCGAAGCATGAGAGAAGAAACATCTAATGTTCTTCTTGTCACTGTTTTTTTCACTTCGATAATCGCCACTATATCAGACCAGTGGTGGGTTATTTGGTTTGGTGCGCCGATTATCGTGACAACCCTACTAAACAGTTACTTAAACGAACTATCTTTGATTAAAAGTATAAAAAACAAAGTATTCCTCACTTTGCTTGGGGGAATAATTACGGGTCTGTTAGTGACAGAGTTGATGAAAATATTTGGGATTTTTTTCTTTTCTGACGTTGCTATTGGTGGCAACAAAATGGCGACTGCCGCTTTTGCTCGTGATATATTTGAATTGCATTTTGCGCAGCCGGCGCTCGCAGTTTTGTTTTTGGGTATGGTTTATTTTTTGTTGTCATCCTTTAAAAACAACTTTCTACCTGTTGGTCAGCTGTTGAAAAATGGCTGGGCGGATAAGGAAACTCAGCAACGACAGTTACTTTGCTTGGCAATTGTTTGTGTTTTTTCATACATAAGCACTTCAGCTCCGATAATTATTCTCAGTCTTTGGGAAAAATGGAATTACAGGTATGTGCACAACTTTTTATATATTCCTTGGATGTTAGTAGGAGTTTACTTGGCATCAAAAGTTACTCCTTTATTGTTATGGAAAAAACTCAGGCCTTTTGCTCTTCTGGTGCCGTTTGCGATGTCCAGTTGGATTTATTTCAATTCTACAGATATTGCAAAGAAGGAAACTTTTTTATGGAATGAACCTTTTGCGCCTCAAGGCAGTGTGTGTGTTGACGAAACAGCAGAAACCCTTGGCTTGGAAATGGGGTTAGCCCAGTATTGGAATGCCAAACCCAACACTTATCTCAGTAGAACAAACACTAGGCTCAACCAATTCGATAATAATCTTCGGCCACTTCATTGGATGAACAACCTTCATTGGTTTTCTAATAATAATGATTTCGGAGATAAGGTTTCACTTGGACCGATTTTGGCTGGAGGCGCCCCAGGAACTAGCCAACAACTTTCTCCAAGAAGTGAAGAAATTTCCAATATTAGGCCGGATTTTCCCCGCGACTTAGTTTGGCAAGTTAACGAAAATCCTGTCAACGCATTTTTCTACCAAAAAATTCCACTGTCTGATGTTGAGGGGAAAATACTAACGCTTTTGTTTAAAGCTAGGGTTAAGCACGGTCCAGATTTGATAATTGGTGAAAGTTTTGGCAATTTATATCAAAATATTGATGAGCCAGTTAAGATAGTTCCTACATCAGAAAAAATTATAAAATTAAACAGGCGTTGGAAAACTATTTCTTTGACTTATGATTTAAGGCAATTTTCAAAATCTGAAAATAATAACAATGAGTTAGAAATTATACTTTTTTTTGCTAAAAAGGTTCAAAGATTCGAAATTGAATTAAAGGATTTCAACTCCTTCACGTCACTATCAGGCTTAAATGAGCGCCCACGCAATGTTATTAATGGTATATACGATTATGATTTTGTTGTTTCACATAAAGGCAACGATGATATGGAAAACAGCCTACTCAAAAATGTTGGGCCACCGTCGTTTACCATTCCATGTGATTATCTTTATGTAATGGTTTATGAAGGAGAAAAAAAACGAACCCTCAATAAAGTCATTAGGAGAAATATATTATCCTATTTTGAAGAAAACAAAGAAAAATATGGAGTACTACTCTCTGATACATTTCTAAACAGACATAGGCAGCAAAGCGCGATTTCCATTGGCACTTTCAAAGCGAATGGGGATGCGAAAGCAGAGTACTCCTTGAAATCTTTAGCGTCAGCTAAAAAAGATGCATTTTCGCAAGATATTAGCTGGAAGGTAAATGGTGAGTCAGATTACTCATATGTTTTTCAAGAGACGCGACTAGAAATAGTCCAGAACTCAATACTCACCTACAGATTTAAAGCTCGTGTAACAGATGGCCTTGATAAGGTTCGTGGCCGTGGGCTGGCTTATATTAAGCCATCTGGATTGCTAGATAGTTCCGCCATTCCTATTGAAGCATCGTCTGGGTCCGTTTTTGAAATAGAAAATAAATGGCGTGAGTTCGTAGTCAATTTCGACTTTGGAAAATTAGATGATTCATCTTCCAAAAATATCGCTGTTGAAGTCAGGCCAATTTTTCTAGAAAAGCAAAGCAATTTCAATATCGATATTCGTGACTTATCTGTTTCTTTAACTAATCCCATTGATAAGAACATACAAAACGAACTTGTATTTGAACGCAATTATGGAGAGTTAGACGCCCTATTGCACAAAATAGACGCCTATCATGCAAACGGGGATTTTCCAAGTGAGTTTAAAATGTTGAAACTTCTAGAAAAAAACTTTAATGCCCATAAAGATGCTAGTTGGCGGTTAGCACGAATGTACATTAGCATTGCTGACAGAAAAGAGGATAAAGTTCTCAGGAAAGCAAACATGACGAAAGCGTCTGATATTTTAAGAACGGCTCTTTTTGTGAATGACGTGGCGGATAACCAAGGTGCGTTTCCGAAACTACTAAATTGGGAAAAAGTCCTTAGTGAAAAATTTCAGAAGTATGGATATAAATATGATTCTTGGTTTAAAAACTATTTAAGTAAAGATGGAAAGTAGATACTGGCTAATTTAAATCAAGGGACACCAATTTCCCAAAAAGAAATCGATGAAAATTTATTTGATGAATTTAGCAACTCAGAACTGCTTGATATTGGTCCGTTGCCGCATTTATTTTCAGAGAATTATGTATGAATATCGCAGCATCTAGTGCTGTTGTCTCATGCGCATTTTAAAGATTATTTTGCGGCATTCAAATATATTTGGAAGAGGTTTATGATAAACAGACTTTATATAAGGAGTGACTGTTATGAGGACAAAAAAACCATTGATCTCTATCTCAATTCCAGTTTTGAACGAGGAAGATAATCTTTTATTTCTCTATGACCGTTTAGACGCTCTGTCAAAAAAAATGTCAGAGCTTTGTGATATTGAATTTGTTTTCTCTGACAATCATTCTGATGACCGCACTTGGGATATATTACAAGATTTATCATCTAAAGATGATCGAATAAAGGGTATACGTTTTTCTAAAAATTACGGCTTCCAACGTTCAATCTTCGCAAATTATATTCACACTTCAGGAGATGCTGTAATGCAGATAGATGCAGATTTGCAAGATCCTCCAGAGATGTTGAGTGACTTCTTTACAAAGTGGCAACAAGGATATCACGTTGTCTATGGCGTTCGAAAAAACCGCATAGAAAATGTATTCATTAAAACACTTCGTCGTGTCGGTTACTGGTTCATTGACAAAATTAGTGAGCATTCTATTCCGCGCGATGCTGGTGATTTTCGTTTAATTGATCGAAAAGTAGTGGACGCCCTGATAAAAATGAGTACACCAACCCCTTATCTGAGGGGGATGATTGCCGGACTTGGATTTAATCAAATTGGCATTGATTACGACCGTTCCGCGCGCGTTGCAGGCGAAAGTAAATTCAATGTTCCTCGGCTTATGATGCTCGGCCTAACAGCTGTTTTCAATCATTCTGTTGTTCCACTTAGACTCGCGTCGTTCTTAGGTGGCGCAATGTTATTTTTAAGCTCGTTTGGCGCCCTTTATTATTTTCTGTTGAAATTTCTTTACCCTGAGCTCCCTCCCGGACTTGCCAGTATACATATTTTAGTGCTTTTCGGAATTGGTCTGAACGCATTTTTACTAGGTTTGATTGGCGAATATCTGTTAAGAATATATCTAGTCGTAAGATCGGAGCCAATAGCTATTATTGAGCAAAGTCTAAATATAAGTGAAGAAAATTTAAGGTTATAGATGGGAATGAAAGCAGTTATTTTTGCAGGTGGGATGGGGACACGTATTTCAGAAGAAACGATTACAAAACCTAAACCAATGATCGAAATTGGCGGCAAACCTTTGCTTTGGCATATTATGAAAATGTACTCCCAACACGGGATAAATGATTTCATAATATGTCTCGGCTATAGAGGTTATATGATTAAAGAATTTTTCTTTAATTACCATCGTCATCTTTCTGATATGTCCATCAACCTAAAATCTGGGGAAGTAACGATATTAGATAATCACGTGAACGAAGATTGGACTGTCAGTCTTCTGGATACGGGTGCAGACACCATGACAGGTGGGCGTCTAAAACGTATCGCCAAACATCTTGGTGACGAGACTTTTTGCCTTACTTATGGGGATGGATTATCAGATATCAATATAACCAAGGAAGTTGAATTCCATCGAAAGCACGGTAAGTTGGCAACGGTGGCTGCTGTTGAACCCCCGGGTCGGTTTGGCGTCTTGAAAGTTAATAACCAGAATATTGTCACAAGCTTTGAAGAAAAACCAAGTGATGAGTTTGGATGGATTAACGGTGGGTTCTTTGTTTTGGAACCAGGTGCAATTGAATATATTGACGGGGATTCTACTTCCTGGGAAAATGAGCCGCTATCGAATATCGTTAAAGATGGTCAACTTGCATCTTTTATTCACAAAGGCTTTTGGAAACCGTGTGATACATTAAGGGATAAGCGTCAACTAGACTCTCTATGGGAGAAAGGTGTTGCTCCCTGGTGCACTTGGAATGTTAATACAAAGTGAAGCAAAGTATTTGATGATGCGTCATGGGAAAAAAATTATTGGGTTTGGGGTAACATTCTTATGCCTTTTTATGTTTGCAAAACAACTTGAATTCAACAAAGTACTTCTATCCTTGCAGATGTTCTATTGGCCTTATTTTTTTATTGGCTTTATATCGTTATCCTTGGGGTATGCCCTTCGGATTTATAGATGGAAAATCATGTTAAGCGGATGTGGCGGTTTGGCAACTTTCAAAGAATGTAGTTATCCTTTTTTAGGTTCAATTGCTCTTAATAATGTGCTCCCCTTTCGGTTAGGAGATATCTTTCGAACGTTTGTTTTCTGCAAAACGATCGGTGTTACGAAAACAGCCTCGGCCAGTAGCCTTATTGTTGAAAGATTATTTGATCTCGCAACGTTATTAGTGTGTTTCAGTATTGGGTTGCTTTCATTAAATGCCATTTCAATCCCGAAGCCTCTGGTCGAAACCGTTATTTTCCTTTCTGTCTCATCTGGTATTTTTTTCGCCATGCTTTTATTAATGAGTAGCGGTATCGGGGCTTTTTTAGCTGACAACCAACTCTTTAAAAATTCAAAGAGCAAAATAGTTCACCGTGGCATCAAAATTGTAGGCCAACTGATCATTGATATCAGTCTGATTATGCGTCCAAAAACTGTTATCTTTACTTTTTTTTTGTCAATGATGATTTGGCTTGGAGAAGCCGGCCTTTATTACTCGATCTTACTCGGTTTTGGTATTAATGAGCCACTAAATGCGGCTGTTTTTGTAATGTCAGTAGCAACATTATCGACACTTATTCCATCTTCTCCTGGATATATAGGCTCGTTTCATTTGGCCGCTTTCACAGCAGTAACACTTATTGGTGGAGCTACAGCACTTGCCGGAAGTTATGCCGTGATCGCTCATTTGGCATTGTGGGTTCCAACAACATTCGTGGGAGGGGTGATGATCATGTTAAAACCAGAGCTCTTTCAGTCTGTGAAACAACAACTAAAATTAATGAAAAATAAAGGCATGGCACAAAATGAAAAATTTTGATGTAGTGATTGTTGGAGCTGGATTTACAGGCCTAACTGCAGGTTATGAATTAACTAAACAGGGAAAGCGGGTTTGTATTATTGAGGCTGCCGATATGCCAGGAGGGTTAGCTGGAACTTTTGCGTTTCCCGATGGCGTTAAAGTTGAAAAATTTTACCACCACTGGTTCAACAATGATGTTTACGTCCCTGAATTAGTGAGAGACCTTGGGCTAGAAGGAGAAATATTAACGTTACCATCGCAAACCGGCATGTTCTATAATAAAAGATTCTGGAAACTCTCTACGCCTTTAGACCTTTTAAAGTTTGAAGCCTTGTCTTTCCTAGATCGTATCAGGTTAGGTTTACTCGTCTTTCGTGTGCGCCTCATAAAAAACTGGAAATCAATCGAACATCTCAGCATTCGTGAATGGCTTGAGCCCCTATGTGGTAAAACAGTTTATAGTGTTGTTTGGGAGCCGTTAATTGCATCTAAATTTTCAATATTTGCAGAATCTGTGAATGCTGTGTGGATGTGGAAAAAACTCGTCCTAAGAGGTAGTACGCGCAACGAGAAGGGTGGAGAAGAGCTAGCATATTTCAGGGGTGGTTTTAGCCGTTTGGCAGAAAATATAGTTTCTGCAATCGAAAAAAACGGAGGCACCGTGTTGTTGAACTCAAGAGTTCATGATGTGAAAACATCTAACGGTAGAGTCAAAAGTATCTCAGCTGGTGGTAATGCGTTTACTGCGGAAAACTATTTATTTACAACATCTTTCCCAATTGTAGCAAAACTTTTTGAAAACAGAGCACCTCAAGAATGGCTGTCGTCACTAAATCGTGTGAAATATCTTGGTAATATTTGTTTAGTCCTTCGCCTCAACAGACAATTATCTGACACATACTGGCTGAATGTTAACGATCCCGGATTTCCTTTTGTTGGTGTAATTGAGCATACGAATTTTGACTCGCCAGACAATTATTCAGGCAGCCATATTGTTTATCTATCTCGTTATCTTGCCCGTGAAGACGAAGTTTGGTCATATAATGATAATGAATACTATAATTTTGCAATGAAACATTTGAAACGCATGTTTCCTGAATTGAATGATTCTTGGATAATTGATAGAGCTGTCTGGAAAGCAGAATATGCTCAACCTATTACAGAGCGTGGGTATTCCTCTTATGTTCCAGGAATAGAGACGCCATACAAAAATGCTTGGATATCAACAATGGCTCAAATTTACCCTGAAGATCGAGGAACAAATTACGCTATTCGGGAAGGAAAAAAAATTGCGCAAAGAATATTAGCCTTAAACTGATTAGAGTGAGGCCTATCTTCGCAACTTAAATTATTGGAGCTATAGAGCTGAGCATCCGACTCTAGAAAAATAATAGCTTCATTTTCCCTCAATAGCCAAATAGTTTCCTCGCTATCACCAATCATAATTGAAATGCTCCAAATTTACTGTTTGGGCTTCAAGAGGATCATGCTCAATACTTGCAATATTTAGCAATAGATTAAGTTTTATACCTATACCTTGGAAAGCCATCCAAAGACCAGCAGGTACAGTCAATCGACTGTAATTACCTTCAGAAAGAGTTATTTCATAATAGTGCCCAAAGGATTTACTATTTTCCCTATCATCAAAAATGACAAACCTAACCGCGCCGGATGCGACTATCAAGTTTAGAACCATCTTTTTATGTTTCTTCCATCCCTTAATCTCGTTGAAAATCACTGAAGAAAAATACGCTTCACCGAATCCAAAAAAACCAGCTTCAGAACACTTTAATGCGTGAAAAATATCACCCTTGGGATTTTCTATTCGTTTTAGGGGCGTAACGATAAGATCAGAAATCATCAATTACACCATATTAATTTTTTTTCTTTAGCGAATGCTTCGTACATTTTTATCTGATAACAAGTAAACTCAAACATGTTACCATTACCTTGGTAGAACTTGAAATACCATTCACTTACAAATTTAATGCACTCAATATAACTTAAATTTGCTTCCCATTTTAGATTAAATAAGGCTTTGTCACAGTTTAATTTTAACAAACCGGCTTCATGAAACGGAATATTATCAGTAACAACGAAAGCATCTTCTGACTTATTAAAATCCCAATACTCACTCAAGTCTGATAATAAATCTTTAACAGTGTGGTTTTTCTCCGACTTTGGGCCAAAGTTATATTGCTCACCATGACTATTTGCGTTTTCAGATAACTCTTGGCCTAACGTAAGATAGCCACTTAGGGGTTCAAGTACATGCTGCCAAGGTCTTGTTGCACTAGGGCACCTAATTTCCACACGCTCAGACTCACTCCAAGCTCGCATGCAATCTGCAACAATACGGTCAGCTGCCCAGTCACCACCGCCGATAACATTGCCAGCTCTGCCAGTTGCCATTTTGATCTTACAGTTACTATCAGAAAAGAAGGACTGTTGATAAGCATGAAAAATGACTTCTGCAGCACCTTTGGAACCACTATAAATATCACGTCCGCCTACTGGATCTGTTTCTTTATATCCCCATACCCATTCAACATTTTCGTAGCATTTATCACTAGTAATAATAACAGCATTACAGCTATGGTCTAATGTGCGAAGTGCTTCAAGGACATTAGCTGTCCCCATTACGTTTATAGAGATAGTTTCTAACGGTTCTGTATAAGAGGTTGATACAATAGCTTGCGCAGCTAGGTGAAACAAAAAATCAGGTTTAAATGAATGTATAATTGATTTAATTTTAGATAAATCACGTATATCAGCGATATAGTGATCAATTTTTTCATCTAATTTCAATACATCAAACATCGCAGGGGTTGTTGGGACCTCATCAGATATACCACAAACAACTGCACCCAAATCAAGCAACCAAGTGGTTAACCAGCTACCTTTAAAACCCGTATGACCGGTAATTAACACTTTTTTATCTTTATATATATTTGCGAACATCTTAATCCAACTTTTTCTATTTATGCAAACTTACATCTTTCTCACCCCAGAATGCCATTGGCTCATAGTCTGAATAAGGATAATATCCGAGGTTAATTTTAATGCTGCTTCCCCGTTTCTTTATGTGATTCTCAACAAGTCGCCTTATCGAAATAGGCTCTCCGCTACAAATATTAAAAACACCATCTTTGTAATTTTCAAATAGAGAGAACAACTGTTGCACGACCTCTTCAATTGAAAGGTAATCACGTAGCTGTTCACCACCACTCATGTTGAAAGTCTCTTCATTATCGTCAATCGCTTTATCCAATTGCTTTATTATCGAGTTCGTTCTCACCCCCCCCTCACCATAGAGATAAAATAGACGAGCCCATTTAAGATCAAATTGGTGATGCCTTTGCAAAAACCGAATTTGTTTATGCAATGCATCCTTTGCATACGCATATTGAGTATTTGGTTGGGTTGGCGCAAATGAATTAATCTTTCCACACTGTAAGCCATATTCAGCACATGTGCCTGTGATCAAAAAATGCTTGGTGCCTCGTTCAACAAGTGACTTGATGAAATTATAATTTGAGGGCAAATTTTCACTTATATGGAACTCTGCCTTGTAATTTGGAAGCCCTTGCCATGCCAGATGGATAATGCCAATTTCGGGATTAATCTCCAACTTATTCGGTGTGTGATTAATATCTAACTGAATAAAATCTACATCGTTAAACCAATTTAATTTTTTCGCGTTTTTCAAGTCACGTGTAATAGCCTGAACTTCATATCCATTTTTTAAAAAAATTGGAATTAAGTGTTGTCCAATTGCACCTGTAGCGCCCGTAATGATAATTTTTTTTGACCCAGAAACCTTAGGCATTTTTCTTTCTACCTTCAGCCAACAAATTTTTCAGTATTCCAGCAGTAAAGCCAAACACTTTACAAAGACGCTTTACTTTTCTGTTCACGTCAGCAAGTTCATTCTTCTCAGCTACAATCATTTGCTACTAAATTGCTTCCATCTCAGCTTTTAGCTCGTTATAGGAGTTCATCACCCATCTCCTTCAGATAACTACTTGTTTCAATATAGAGATTTGGGAGAGGGTTAGGAAGCACGTTTTTTCTACGTCTAGTGCTTTGCTTTGTAATTAGACAAAAGTGCTTGCGCTGTGTCTCGCTATATTAGTTAATCTATATGTCAATCACATGAAAAAACGGCTAAAAAACTTGATCTTTGACTAGTTTTTGAGTTCGTCTCTGTTGCATTGTTGATTTGAAAACGGTGGTTGCAATAACAATTTTCTATCAGAAAATTAATTATACTTAGCCAGTAAATAAATACGTGAAACACAATATTGCCTAAAAATATCTAAAATTTTTAGCAACTCTAAAAATTAAAAATTATAATAACATTTCTCTAAGTTACCTGATTGTTCTTTCTCTCGTCCAGTTTTTGTACAGACTACCTTGGAAGGCTCATCTGATCAGGTGGCGCTGGAGCGCTCAGCTCCAGAGGTCCATTAAATGGGTAAGGGCACGATGCACTCCACAAATGAAGATAAATACTCACGTTAATAGAAAAAGGCATATGATATGGGGAGAGTAGCTATGAATTCTCCGCAGTAGGAATTTACACTGGTGAATTCAAAAATGGCTTTATGGAAGGAACCGGCTCATACAAAAGTCCAAGCGGTAGTACTTACACCTGAGCTCACAAAAATGACAGGACTAATGGCCACAGATTCCTAACCTACAGTGATGGCAAAAAATATAAGAGTAAGTTAAAAGACGGCAAGCCTCACGGGGAAGGGAAATTGGCCGACCCTGATGGCCAATTAACCAAAAATATGAGATTCTGGTGGCATAAAGAAGCCGACTGAGACCGTTTTGTAAATGTGGGTAGATATTGAAAAAATGGTGGCGAAGGATTGGCTCGAATCCCGGAAACTCAGATTATGATTTCGCTACTTTAACCCAAAAGGTGTATCCCTTTCAATAGGTTACAAACTGTATGGCCCTAGTTGTCATATCTCTACTACACGGAGTTTGATTGATGGCGTCTGTTAGAAAGTGTGGGAAGATCTGGCAAGCTCAAGTTTGAAGCCGCTAAATAGGAGTAATTGGCAAATCATTTCACTGCAAAGCCTATGCGGAAAGGGAGGGCTATTGCGCAAGAAGCTCTGATGCAGACTGGTCAATTTGCGAGAATACAGCCTCAAGACTTTACACTGCATGACTTAATGCAGGCATATTCTGAAAAGGTCACGCCCACCAAAAAAGGAGTAGCACAGGAGTTCAGGCGTATTTCCCAACTGATGAAAGAGCGTGACCTAATGCTCACCCCCTACCCTCAGCTAAACCGTACATCTTTGCCAACTTTCGTGACAGGTGCATTAAGGATGGCGTTCCGGCTTGCCAATAAGATCTGGTTCTTTTTCGTCACGCGCGGAACATAGCTCGTGTCGAATAGGGTTCTCTCCTTGGAGACAACCCTATGAGCCTCGTTCGAATGCTGAAAACAGCCTTGGCTGCCTGAGAGCGGTCGAGTATGAGGCCTTACAGGCCCGTAGCTAACGGATAGAGGTCATGGTTATCTCTGGCTGTCCATATCTGGACATAAGGTTATGAGGCTATTGTTTAGATACACCTATTTGAACCTAAATAATGTGTTCAACAAATATGAGGCGTTTTCGTAGGAGTATTATAATGTTGAAAGAAATCTGACTTCTACACTACGGTGAGACAGCTACTTTAAGCGTCATTTGGCCATTTTCTGTCGATATTGTTCAGCATCCCAATTCAACAAATCTGAGATCTGTTGATGGCTCAGCGTGTTGAGGGATGCGTTCCTAGGCTGGCGTACAATCACGTCATAAAAACATTTCAGTTGAGCATACTTAGCCAGGTTGAATTCATTATTTACAAATACCCCCCTGTCTTTCAGAAAAAACAATTCGGGACGCACGCCGACCTCAATATCTTTTTCAAACATTTGAATACTATCGTAACAAGTTGGACAATGGCCCAGAAAAACAACGTGGTCGGGATAAAGCGCCCAATCCGTTTTTATGCGATCAAAAAGATACGTATCTTGGGCTAATCTTTGAATTTCGGAGTTGTTAACAGGGTTATATATAAGATCCACATCAATGAAAATTGGATCTGGAAGGACAGCGTTAGTGACAACATCAATCTCGGGAGCGCTCAGTAATGAAATAATTTGCCTCAACTCATGATCTACCTCCGCAATATCATTTCCTCCAATAACAAGACCATGGCTCTGAAGAAGAAGCACTTTAATGCCAGGTGAATCCTGACATACCCTGGCGACAGCCCTAGCCAGTTTCTCTCCGGGTTTTTGATAAGGCACCATCTTCCATGAGACAGCGCCTTTAAGTTTTTGACTAATTTCATATTCTGGGTGAGATCGAACCAGATAGGCTAGTGGCTCGATTGCATGAACATGCAAAATCACACGCTGAGGCATTAGCGCATGTAAGAGCGTTTCGATAGACGGCCTTAATGCAGAGTTATTTAACAGCTTTGGTGTTACGTAAAAGTCGTTATTCTCAATCGCGGCCTTCAGATGCTTCAGGTCAATAGGCACAAAAATATCTTTCTTATTAGCATCAGCCAACCACGTCCCAGATGCCTTGACCCACAGCTCGTCCCCCTTTTTCCACGAAACATTGCCCCCAGCGCCTTGCACCAACATCGAGTTGGTTCCGATTTGAACGCAATAGTCGCTTATAACTTTTTTGAAGGATGGTGCAAGTTGGCTCAGGAGTTTTTTCCTATCTTGTCAATTAATCTGCGCAGTTGATCATAGTCTTCAAATGCTGCATCAGGAGAATTTCTTCCTTGCCCAACTTTGACGCCAGCATGGATTTTTTGGAGAGTTACGGCGTTGATGGTCTCATTAGCCCCACCGATATCATTAATTGGGTTATCACCAATCATCCAAATACGATCTCCTTTAGGTCTCATTTTTTCCAAAGCCAAAAGGAATGGTGCTTTATGAGGTTTATCAAAACCGGCTTCTTCGCTGGTCACTATATAATCGAAATATTCATCTAGACCAAAATACACCATTTTACGAAATTGAATTTGTGCTGTTAGGTCAGTAACAACCGCGGTTGGAATCCCCAACAAACGAAGGTCATCAAGTAATTCTTTTACACCATCAAACAAAATAGCATTGTTCAGGAAAGTGCGCCAATATGTTTGCTCAAAATCTAGTGCCATAAGAACCTGGGACCCAAGCCCCAAAAGCTCCAACATCCGTTGCATATACAAAAGTTTGCTGTGCGACGACGCGGTATCTTTAAGGCGTTCTTTGACCTCGTGGCGAGCTCTCTTGAAGGCCTCGTCGAATTCCTCGGGCTTAATTAGAAGTGAACGGACTACTTTTTCCCGCACCGCGTTATGAGCTGCCAAATGTACAGGATCATACGGATACAAGGTATTATCTGTATCGAAAAGAATAGCATCGGGTAAGCGGCCAAAACTGTCTGAATTGAATATATTCACAGGGACCTACGAAATTCTATTGGTAAGAATAAAGTTAATATGGGCTAACGTAATCAGCTGCATCAAACCGTTAATACCGTATTCCCATTTTGGTTGAATATCAAGGAATTCCAAAATGCGCGGACAGAGTATCTTTGCCGCCATAGCTATATCGTCTGCGGACGGGTCACCTTCAAGGGTTAAGGTAACTTCAGAGCCGTCATCATTAACGTCCATGGCAACATATAGGCCACACACACCCACAAGCACACGGATAATAGACCGTTCATTCAGACCTTGCCTTGAAACAACAACCAGCTTCAAGCGCAATGAATCTTTGTCTTCATCATTTTCGAGCATCCGTGGATGTATTGGCTGAAGAGAGAGGATAAGGTCTGCATGTTTGCATTGTGAACGGACAAATAAAGCCGAGTCCCGCTCTCTCTTTTCAAGAGATTCCAGAACCACTTCGACAGAATGCCCCCGCTTATTCACATCCCGGTCCATCTTATAGTGTCTTCGCAAACCTTCATCCATATCTAGATAGACAGTGAGATTATAACAATTGCGCAAGGTCGATGAATAAAGTGCATGTAGCCCACTCACCAAAATAATGTCATTACTTTTGACGCGAACGGGTTTGCCCTTTTTGCCGGATCCGTGATCATAACGGTGTGACTGAATTGATTTCCCCTCAATCAAGGCAACAAGATCATTTCCAAATCTTTCAAGGTCATTGGCCATTGGATTGAGATGAGTCATCACCTGCCACATAGGCTTTTGCCTATCCCAAAAGTGGTAATCGTCGCCAGACAGAGTTGTCACCGACGGTTTACCAAATAGCCCTTCAATGACGTCAGAGTAAATATTTTTACCGGCACCCGAATCACCGGCTATACCAATAACAAAAGGTGTTCGACTGAAACGGAAATAATCGTTGGACTTCACCGTTTCGCGCCAGAGTCGCATTCCCAATATAATTCCTGTTACGACCATCCCCGTATGGAAAAGTGATGCCACGTGAATAGTAAATTGTTCAGACTCATGAAATACCCCAACAATATTGAACAGGGGCATACTAACAAATTTAATTGGGATTACCAGAAGACTGCTCAGCAAATACAGTCCCGCGAATATGCTGGTTAACGCCAATGTGACCCGATCACTCACGACCTGATAAAATATTAAAAATGGCATCGCCCATATAAACCATCCAGGAGACGCCGGCGTCATCAATATTATTAAAAGAAAGGCAATTCCCATCGTCGCAATAAATAGGTCATAGTTCAAACGATGCACTTGCCATATCATATAGAGCACAACTAGATAAGTCAGAGGGACTGCATAAACAAAAAGATTTTCCTCAAGTCTAAGTGCCAGGCTGAAAACCTTTGCGACTTCTGGATTATTGAACAGCATATACATCGCACTATCAGAAGCGAGGAAGGGCAATATTAAAACCGCAGCGCCAAACGAAAGTCCAATCATAAACTTCCGCAATTCTTGCCTCTTCGTTCGGTTATTTAAAAGGTAGATAAGAAAAAATGGCAAAGCCAATACCATGCTTAACTTTGCCGAAATCGCTGCCATGCAAAAAATGGCTGCCTTTATAAGCTGTATTTTGCGTGTGTAGTTCAAAGATACCGTTAACAACAATGCAGGCACCAAGTCGTTATAGCCCAATCCATAACTAGATATGATCACAATCGGGGACAACCAATAAGCAAATAACATCAAACGGTCTCGGCCTGGGAAAAACTGGCGCAACACAAAAAGAAATAAGATATCTACTGTTAAAAGTGTAGTGAAATAGCCATAGATAAGCGGCACCCCAACGAGTTTTGACAATAAACTTAATGGCAAAAAAACCAACCACATGGAATATCCGTATGGAAAAGCTACCGGGTCTCGCCCGGCACCCAGCCAAGTCGACCAAGGGTCAAAACTCAAGCCATAGGCGCTTGCTTCAAGAAAGGGCACATACCAGCTAACAACAGAAACTGGTTCAGTCAAAAAAATTAAGACAACACGGATAGCCAAGCCGAATAGGAATAGAAGATAAAGAGGGAAAATTTTCATGGATACCATTCTATATTTCCCATAAGTCTAGTCGTTTGGTACAGACCGCATCTGCTTCAATGGAAAGTTCATCCAGAAGCGACCTTAGAGCAGGGATCGCTGTTTCGGCGTCGTGTCCCTGCAACTCAGGCGACACAAGGCAAAGTTTATAGCTAGCATCTTTTAACCGCTCGGCTTCTTGTGAACTTAGAGGAAACTTGCTGAAGCAATCAACCCAAACCCAATCCAACTTTCCAGCTAAGGTAAGGGCCGTTTCAATACTTTCAAATTCAGAAACTCGGACCGCTGCACGATGCTCCCCTAGGTTTGACCATTTCAATAAAAAAGGAAACGACTGGTCGAGAAAAAAGTAATCATCAATGCCTTGATATTGCATCAAAGATATCAATTGAGATTCAAGGCCCTCTTCCTTGACGTTTAAAATGAGCGTCCCATGCCGATAAGCGGCAATCCATTCATTAAAAGAAACGCCCTGCAAAAAAGGGTCGTGATGAATAATCAACTGGTCACCAACGCTACGTATATCAACCTCGACACCATACTTTGTAGGCGTCACATTAAGATCACTGATTAAGTTACAGCGATGGCTAATAAGCTCCATTACTTTAACTTTCTCTTTAAATAAAGGCTAAATTCTACAGTGCGCCTTATGAATTTCCATTTAGCTGCCCAATTTACATTCCAATGAGAAACACCGTGTGCGCGTTTACCGAATAATACAGGAAAACGGCATATTTTCAGCCTTTTTTGATGGGCCTGATAATAAGTGTACAAGTCAAGAGAAAAATCATTGGGCGGATCATCCCAAGACTCAAAAAAAGATCTTGAAAACATGTTAGGCTGAGCATTGATATCCCAAAAAGGTTTGCCCAAAAGCATTGTTTCAAACAAACTCATTCCCACAGTAAACAACACATCCATCAAGGGCCGCCCATAGCGTTTGCCTTTAACAAACAATCCAATACCCTGAGTTTCAAAAAGGTGTAAGCCTAGTAGCACATCTTTTGGATCAGTTTGCATATCTGCGTGTGTCCATCCCAGAATTTTTCCCTCTGCCACTTTTAGGCCTGACAAAATTCCAAACCCATAACCCCGATTTTTCTCAATCCGAATACTCCTAATACCTGGATAATGTGGTAGCAGATTTTGGAGAACTTTTGGGCTATCATCCGTTGAACCATTATCAACCAAAATAATTTCAAACCCGGGAAGCGCCGATAGAGCCATGCAGTGTGTTAATAACAGTGGAAGGTTAGCAGACTCATTATAACATGGAATAACAAGTGAAAATTTCATTGCTGGCCGCCAACTTTCTCGGCCTTAAAGACAAAGTACTTCATTCCCAAAAAGTTAAGCGCGGCGGATGCCCCCGTCGCTATCACGAAGGCAGCTTGAATAGCATTCCAAACATCGATCAATATCATCAGGGCCAACGAGTTAACAAATACGTTCACTACCAGTGTTGAAACATATACGACACAGAAGCGCCAGACACTTCCAGACACATGTTTCTTGCGGCCAAACGTCCAGATGCGATTTGCAAAATAAGAAAACAGCGTACCAGTAACAAAACCAAACGCTTTTGCTGTGCCTACATCAACAGCTTCCGTCAAGATCAAGCCTTGATAAGCCAGAAAGTCAAATGATACGGTTAAGCCGCCAACGAACAAAAATATAAAAAATTCTCGCTTGATCATAAATCACTCTTGAAGTTCGAATTATATTGTTTTTCAAGCATTGCAACAGCATCATCGGAAATTCTATTATCTAGTTCCAGACGATAGGGGTGACTATCCCACTTATGGAAGCACGATTGCCAATATTCAAATGTGCGTAGGTCATTAGGTGTGCCAAATGACATGAAGCTGTCAACTTCAAACAGATGGCATCGCAAGCCCAGTTCGATGGCATCATTAATACACGTGTCGATGTAAAATTCACCATTAACCCTGCCATCACGGCCAATCAGATGAGTTACTACCCGTCTAAAATCTCCAGCCCGGCGGAAGGTGAAAATGCCCAGAACGATTGGGTCTTTCGACGGGGAGCCAAAGGGCGCTTTCACCGATATTTTTTGAATTTGGCCATCTTCCTGAGCTTCAATCCAACCAAACATTTCGGGCTTGCGAACTGCGTTGGCATGACCACGTACAGCCCAGACAATAACATCAACATTGTCGACATCATCGACCAACTTTTTAAACTTATCGTGATCATACAACACACCGCAATCACAGGCCCCAAAGGTCACTGGTCCCTGGGCTTCGCCACCTGCTCTCTCCAAAGCATCTAAACCAATCAAAGCAGTACAAGCCTGGCCTTCCGTAACGCCAGAAATCGTCTCAATCACGGCATTTGGGTATTTATTTTTGAGTTCCTTGACAATCTCCTGATACCCGAGCATGTCCTCCCTTACGACAAAGGCATGTTTATCACCTGCCGCCAAGTAACTCGTTGCCTGGAGAACCATAGGCTCCCCTGAGACCAAAATTAGGGGCTTGGCAACTTGATAGCCTTCAACAACAAAACGCTGACCAAGACCAGCCATCGGCATGACGACGAAACCGGAGATGGAATTGCCCGTCTTTTGGTTAGGAGACACTAATTGTCGGAAGCTTTGCGACCACCCATTATATTCGGCAACGTCCTGGGGTGTTCCCCATTGCATAAAGTACTGCAACGGATATACCGCCACCGGCTCCCCCGCCAACAACAGAGTTTTGTATGCAAGACTGACGTAATATTCGCCGCCAACTTCCAATTTTTGATTAACCGTAGCAAGGAAAGCATCATCCATAATTTTACCAGAGGCAAAGTAATAGGTGCCGCTAGATGCGAATTCTTGCATACGGTTTTCAGTATAAGGTTGTTTTTCTTGAATATCCTTTACCCACCCGTTGGCCTCAACCATATATGCATAGTTGGTATTACCAAGAGTATGGGGATGGAAGCCCTTATAAGCCGGGATCGCTCCTACACAACCATTCGATGCAACAGTTTTCTTAAAGTCATACCAATCCCAGTAACATGTAAAATCACAATAATTAACGATGACGGGGCGCTCAGGATCAATCAGGTGCCTGACCTGCTGAACTGCATGGATTGGGCCAAGCTTGTGCGCGGGAATACCTACAATACGACAAGAAGGGCAATATTGCCGAAGGATGTATTCCATACCATAAACCGGATTGTCTAGATGATCTTGATTACAGATTAAAAGGAAGTCTGTTTCATCCGGAAACATGTCAATGACATGAGCAATAATTGGCTTACCGTCGATTTCGATCAACGGTTTGGGAACATCATAGCCAGCACGGCGAAATCGCTCGCCAAATCCTGACATTGGTATAACAATTTGCATTATATTAACTTTTGGAATGTTCTTAGCCATTTCATTCAACAACAAGGCGGACGCGTGCGATGTCTATAGTCGGAGTGTCCGTATCGTCAAAAAAGATCGGGCGAACGATGGCATGGGCGTTATCTGATAATTCAATACCTTCAAGATTAGGCGCTGCATAGGAAAGTGAAACTTTTCGCCACTGTTTATCCAGCGTAAACGAGAGATTATTTATTGGATAAAATAACATTGACGTATTATCGAGTTCGCCCTGCGGTAGGAAATAGCTATGGGAGAAAAATTCTCTCTTTCCAGTTAGGGACCTTGCCCAAAATGAAAGTCTAAATTTCTTTCCTTCCAAGACCTTGATGTCCACTTTCTGTTCGATGAAAGCAAAAGTGGCGGGGGCTCTCAGCTTCCACCGTGCAAAATACTGCGGCCTATCGTAAAATGGGGTGCTCTCACTCATGAAAGTCATTTGTTCAAAAGTCGCACTTCCGCTTTGTGCTCGTTGCGTCCACCCTTCAAGATTAAGCTGCTCAAAATCACTATTAGTAAGAATATTATTCTTATTATAATTGAAATTTTTAGCCTTATAAATATATACGCTTGGCCCGTAATAATTTTTATTTGAAAACGTCTTCACAAGATCAAAATGTTCTAGGAATTTTTTGTGCGCATTTACAAGACCCGGATATTCTGAACGTGAAATATTTACGAAATGATGCTCGGTAAATGGAATAAAATCAAACATAGAAACTCCTCCCATTAGGAAATCAGCTTGCCACCCGTCTGCGACGTAGTAGTCTACTTTTGGGGCCTGCTTAAAATCGGTGCCAAGTGGTATTATAATTTTGTTCACTAAATTGCCATAAGGGGCACCCCATACACTGTGTGGAGTTCCAATTTTATATTGTAGCCCAATGTTTGCCTCAATCCACTCTTTCGCCACACTTCTGGCGTCGTCTCTATAGTCAAACTCCAATTGAATTGCCGATCGAACAAGGGGTTCGCTAACGACCAGAACCACTAATAGTACCGCAAGCTTATAAAAAGAATATTTTGTAAGCCACCTCCGGCAAGTTTCCATAGAAAGCCCTATCAAAATGAACACAACTGGCAATAACAGGCTCATGTTTCGGTTAAATACGACAACATAATGTCCCAGTACCATCAAGTATAAGGCAAGCATTAACAAGAAGAACAAGAAGACTATTTTGTCTTTGCTCCACAACAAGGCAAGCCCGCCTAAGATCAAGGGAGCACCCAAAAAACCGAAACTTAGAAGAAAAAGATATTGTGTATAGAACAAAAGGGCATGATCACTTTGTGCCCCTAAATGACCTTCCATATAATGAGCACGGTGGCTTTTAATCGCTCTCAGCACATCGCCAGCCAAAATCCCGTCTACATTCAGAGCAAGAAAGACAACAGCCGACACACCAAACAAAACAAGTGATTGTCGTATTGTTTGTTTAAAATCCGATAAAAAGTCACCGTTCTTCCCCCAGTTACTATGAAAGATAAGAATTCCTATTGGTGCGCAGAGTATAAAGCCGCTGTATTTTGTGCTCAAAATAAAACCCAAAAACACACCTGAACTGATAAGACATTTTAAGCATCCGACGGATTTCACAAATTTAATTAAACAATAGACAAGGACTGCTATTAAACCTGGCATAAAATGGTCTGGGTAAACAACCCGCGTCAGGGCCAAAGAAGTAGGTGCAAAAGTTGAAATGAAGGCTGCCAAAATGGCTACGCCACCGCTTGCACCCAAAATTTTCAACGTCTTATATATAAAGACAGGCATCAAGCCCGAAATAAAAATCACAACGAACCGGCTAAGAATATGGCTTTCATTTAGGGCGACTTTTTCGCTGCTAACTAAATTGTAGAACTCGGTTAAAAGCCAACATATATAATATGTAAATCCGCCAGCAAGAGAATTCGGCGGGGGAATGATTTTATCTTCCCAGTACATCCAGTATACATTATGGGCATACATCCCCTCGTCAAAAAAGGAAAATGGATGTAAATCGAGAAAAATACTTTTGGCCCTCAGGCACACATGGATAATAACAACTAGGCTAAGGAAACAAGTTTCACTATTTAATTTAAAACTATTATTGTTGTTAAGCATTTAAGTGCCTGTGTTATAGTTATTTTCTCGGCATTTCAACTGATTGTCCGTCGTCACATAAATTGCAACACTCATCGGCCTAGTTTAAGAGAGACACTGGTTCATCTGGTTGTTCATATTAAGCGGCA